>Ga0207868_1000076_pt1 | contig 130783 bp, 100 predicted proteins | sample Passage237B_FD_187370 | JGI IMG/M metagenome (GOLD analysis project Ga0207868, IMG submission 187370) | Cellulose adapted compost microbial communities from Newby Island Compost Facility, Milpitas, CA, USA - Passage2 37B (SPAdes) (version 3) ...
GTATAAAATGTATAAAATGTATAAAATGTATAAAATGTATAAAATGTATTACCAAAAATTGTCAGGACAAGGGATCTGACGTTTTAACCTGTAATTGTATTTCACTATAATTTCATGGCTGCCAGAAGTGTAATGGTTTATTTTACTGATGGTATAATCATATGAATAACCTACCTCAAATATTCCATTGTTTTTGGAGTGAAACAGTACTCCTGCAAGAAAGGAAAAAGAATCTCTAACCCTGTAAGATCCCCCGGTCCAGAACTGATCTCTGTATCGAATCTTAACATTAAGATCTAAAGAAGGAGGGGTACCTGTACCTCCGTATTTTAACATGAAAGAAGGAATGAGGTAAAAATTGTAGTTTGAATTTCTGTCAATCTCATAGCCCAAAGGAATTTTATATCCTGAAGTAAGATAATAATGGTAAACCATATACCCAAAATCATTGTAGAAATTCAACCGGTTCATAAAGAGTTGGTTCACAGATACACCAAAGAAATATTTGGGATTATAAAACCATATTCCTGAGCTGGCATCGGGCATTGTTTTGTTGTTGAACTTAAGCACTTCTCCATCCTGGTCAAACTTCAGCTTGCTTTGGTCGAGATTGAGTTGTAGTACCCCCATAAACAGGCCCAGTGCAAGACGAAAATCTTTAAATACCGGAATGTTGTAGCTATAAGAGGCTAGTGCTGAGGTTTTACTGATCGGGCCGGTAACGTCTTTGTATATAAAAGTGCCTACTGAATGAAATGGGAACGACTTTGTTTTAATGGATGGTTTTTTCCTGAGTTTTATGGGCAGGTGTCCGCTAAAATAAAAGCTAAGCGGCCCTCCGTTAAAATTAACCCATTGTTTCCGGTATCCGACTGCCATTTCAAGATCTCCGCTAACTCCCCCCACAGCAGGATTTAGTACATAGGGATTAACCATGTACTGCGTGAAATGAAGTCTTTGCTGACCATAACAAACAACTGGCAATGTTATGATCAGCAATAGTATAAAATGATATTTAGCAATCCGGTTCAAGTACACTTCTGTTTTCTTTTACTATTCCATTACTACTACCCATCCGCTGGCTGAGTAGTCGCTTTTGTCTTCACTTCCAAGAAATTCGATTACATAGTAATAGGTTCCGAATGGTACCTTAGCGCCAGCAGAGGTACCATCCCATGGTTGTTGATAGCCATTATGATCTTCAAATAAAATATTTCCCCATCTGTTAAATACCTTTACAGAGGTTTTGGGGTATTTGGCCAGTCCTCTTAACACCCAGTAGTCATTGAGCCCGTCGCCATTCGGAGAAAAGATGTTGGGGATGTTTACAGGAATATAGTTGTTAATGCTGATTTCTGCTGTCGCATCACACCCTTTCCCTTTAGGTCCGTTCAATACGGTTACTTCGTAAGTGTTAACCATTTCTTCGTTTTGGGCCAGGTAATAGGGATTTTTTACCACGGTGTTATAGGTCAATGGGGTTAAAGAACCATTGTCGTAATAGTTCAGGAATTGAGCAGGAGTCCAGTTGATATAACTTATGGTGTCGTATTGAAGCTCCTTTATGACTAGAGGAAGCTGAACCGTTTTTTCCGGATGATAATCAACATTGATAAAGTTCTCCGTAAAATAAATTTCCGGTTGCTCATATATCTTAACAGCTACCGAATCATAAGCAGGAGGACAGTATGGATTGTATACCTTTAAAACATATGTCCCGGAAGCTTCCGGAGAATTTATATAGACCGTAGATCCGGATAGGTTTTCAGTGGTATTTACTGAATGCCATTCATAATATGTATCCTTTGTTGTGTTCTTTTTATAGTTAAGAATAACAGGAGCTTTGTTAACGCATATAGTATCATAGTTTTTAGCAATCTGAGCTACCGGATGCGCATAGGCTTTCTGATAAACAAGATTGGAGGTGTCGCTGTCTTCGTACAGGCAATGGTAATCGGACAGCATTTTGGCATATACCTTTATATCCCCAACGATTGGAAGGGTTAATGTATTAGTGGTGCTGGTACCACTCAATAGCTGATGCTGCTCATTATAGAAGCTGAATTGGGGATTGTCTCCAGATGCCTGTCCTGCATTGGCTTTGAATGTAACGGTAGTTCCTTCGCAAACCGGAGGCATAGGATCCAGCGTTACTTCCGGATAATAAGCCTGTATTGGTAGAACTGTTACAGAAGCTTCACTGACTGGACAAACACCGTTTGCAATTTGCCAGGTAGCAACCAGTGTGTCATTCATGGAATCAAAATCGGTAATCAAAGATTCCGGAAGGGAAGCATCTATGACGGCATTGTCCGTATTTTTAGTGATAATCCAGGTCCCTGTTCCAATAGCAGGAAGGTTTCCGTTAAGAATTTTATTGGTATGAACGATACAGTATTCCAATGTATCTTCCTGTAATCCGCCAACCGTAGCAGGGGTAGGTAACAAGTCCACCTGAATGGTGAAATGACCTGTGTCACTCTTACATCCTTTGTTGGAGATTTCCTGAATGGTCCCGGAAATCGTTTCTGTTCCCGCAACGATTAGAAGAGTATCGGCCGTCGAAGGGGTAAGAACAAGATCATTTCCTCCGGAAAGCTTCCAGTCATAAGTACTTTCGGGGAGTCCGTTAACCGTTAAGGTTCTTGAGAATCCCTGGCAAATAGGGTCCAGCAAGGAAACGGGCTGTATTACAGGCGTTGTATCTGCAATGACAGTGACCTTAGCTCTCGCACTTTCACAAAGGAAGTTTTTCTGACTTACAAAATAATGAATGATGGAAGCAGCTCTTCCTGCGACTGGTTGGGATATGCTATTAAATGTGGTAGAATCCTGATACCAGGTTAGAACATTGCCTTCCTTAGGTTGTGCTTCAATCAGAGGTAATACCTCTATGGTCTGACAATACTCAATGGTGTCTGTTACAATCGGTGGATCAGGTACTTCAATGACTGTGGCTGTTTTGGTAAGGGAGTCTGTGCAGCCATAGCTACTGGTGTATTTATACTGAATCGGGTAAACTCCTTCTTCATCAGTGGGGATAAACTTTCCCTCTGGTAGGGTATTGGTCCCGGTGAATATACCTCCTAACGGCGATATGCCGGTGATTTCTACAGTGTCCGAACCTTCACAGGAAAAAGGAATATCATCAAAGTAGACCTTTACAAACGGATAAACTTCCAGTTTAACCTTTGCCCTTCCGACTTCTGTTCCATCCAGACTGGTGATTTTAGCATAATAGGTACTGTCATTGATCAAAATGCTGTTCTCAGGAGACAGGGCAGGCCTTGTAAAGAGACTGTCTTCAAACCAGCTTACAATGGACGTTACAGGGCCGGTGACGACCGTATCGATTCCTGTAAGATCATAGGATGTATATTGATTAGGAGTACCTTCGATATTGGCACATATTTTAATAATGGTATCTGTAGGAGTAAGGGAGCATTTACTAATGAGGACAGTATCGGTGCTGGTACAATATTTTTGGATGACCGTAATAACATAAAGCCCTTCTTTATTAACCACAGGAACAGCGACAGAATCATGAGGATAAAATACCGCTCCATCCGGTCCTGTCCATTTAAATTTGGTGTCTGCAGTGGTGGTGCTTCCGTTTAACTCCGCTGTACCACTGATACAATCCAGTTTTTTGTCCTCTCCTGCAAAGGCAGTTGGAACAATTCCTGAAGTGGTTACTTCGGTGGTGTCTGTTACAGAACAAAGGTTGTCTTTTACTCTGAGGATATACTTCCCAGGAATATTGGCCTGGGTGATAAGGCTGGTGTTGTCGGGAAGAAACTGGGTGCCGGCCGGACCTTCCCAGTAATAGTTGCCTGAAATATTTAGAGCGGCGCTTCCCGTTAAAGTAGTGTGGGTATCGCCACATTCAATGTTGGCAACAGGCCCGGCATCAATGGCATCTACGTATACAGAATCTTCTGCCGAAAGTGTAATCTGGCAGCCTTCAGGACTTAACAGGATAACATTGGGAAGATATTTCCCGGGCGTTGTATACAGATGCCCTACAGAGTCTTTCTGAGATAAATCCGTAGTAGAGGAAAGATCTCCGAAATCCCAGAAATAATTTTGTATGTTTTTACCGGTAACTTTGGAGGTATAGGTTTCTCCCAGGCAAATGTAGTAGTCGTCTACATTTAAAGTGCCGTTAGGTCCTTTGATTTTTATCTGCTTGCTGGTAGTGTCTTTACATCCGTCCAATCCTGTTACAATAAGCTGTACAGTGTAGATATCTGCATTTTTATAAAAATGACTTACTTCAATTTTGTCGGTAGTGGATACTTCTCCGTCCCCGAAGTCCCACTGATATGTTTTTCCATAGGTAGATGTGCTGATAAAGGGCAGAGAGAAGGTACCTATACATTTTGCCGTGTCGCTTCCCACTGAAAAATCTGCAACCGGTTTTACCAGGTTTACATAATTGCTTTTGGTTACAGAATCGATACAGCCACCGTCGTCTTTTACAATCAGGGTGATGGTAAAGGCTCCTGTGTCGGTAAATACAGTACTACCGCTATATCCCGTGGATGTTTTGCCGTTTCCATACTTCCAGGTGTACTGATTATAATTGGATACGTAAGCGGAAGAGGTGTTAGTAAACGAAATATTAAACTTTCCGCAGCGCAGGGTGTCATTGGTATAAAAGCTGGCTCTGGGCACGTAGGAGGTAATCGAACGTTCATATTTATCGGTACATCCAAGTGTGTCGGTAATGGTAAGGCTTGCTTTGTAGTTTCTGTAGTAGCTTGTATTGTTGTATTGGTGACTTACAACGGTATCTTCGGTAGAGGTTAGGGAACTGCCATCTCCAAATTCCCATTTCCACTGGTGGATTGGTGTTAAGCCATTGGCCATGGAACTGTCAGAAAATGCTACTGTGAATTTACCTTTGCAAAAGCTTGCAGTATCAACGGTGAAATACGCTTTAGGACCTTTTACCACAACTGGCAGTGGATACTCAAGTGAATCTTTACAACCAAATTTATCTTCTATAATCAGCTTGGGATAAAAAACTCCGGTATCTTTATAACTATAACTCACATTACCGTTTAGATAAGTACCGTAGTTTTTAAAGTTCAGGTCGTTGTTAATTAATCTTCTGGTGCTGCCGTCTCCAAAGTCCCAGGTATATTTGCTGATATTGCTTGAATCAATGCCCACTGTTTTAAAGTTTACAGTTAGTCCTTTGCATATATCCAGAACATCCGGTATAAAATCTGCTTTTTCATCCACTACAGTAATTCTCTTTTTGTGTTCAATGAGATCTCCGGTGGCAGTATCCTGAAGGATTGCAGTGACCATAAATTTCTTTAGACCTGTATTGTCAGGAAAAGTATAGGTGATGGGATTGTTGGAATTGTTTATTACAGTTCCGTCAAAATCCCAGGATACAACAGTTGCCGTAGTAGTGGTATCATGAAAGGTAAAGGTGTACTTTTGATCGCAATCAGGACTGCGACCAACAGAGATCGGTCCGCCGCCACCGCCGCCTCCACCACCGCCGCCACCATCGTCGTCACAGAATTCACTTACGGATACTGGTTTTCCTGCTGATTCTGCTATACAACCCTGACTGGTAATGATTTTTGCCTTAACGGTAAAAGATCCCTGAACAGGATAGGTGCCGGAATGCTGATCGGAAGCCACTGTGTCTATAATTCCGTTGCCAAAGTCATAGACGTATTGTTGTACAGGATCATTGGTAGTAGCTTTGGCTTTAATGGTAACCGAATGGGGCATACAACCTTCTGCCGGTAGTACAGTAATATCAACAGTAGGCTTTTGTACTCTTACATAGTTGTAGGTCTTGGTGACGCTACAACCGGCTTCGTTGGTTACCTTTAAGCGTACGCTAAAGCTGGCGAAGGAATTAAAACTTTTCGTGACAGAAGACAGGTCAGTGGTGATAAGTGGCATAGAGCCATCTCCAAAGTTCCACTCGTAGGTACTGCCATTTTGACTAAGGTTGGTAAATGTGACAAGGTGCGGCACCTGGCAACCATTGGGCAGGTCAGGTATAAAATCAGCCGTGGGGGTAGGCAGCACTTCTACTTCTTTTACAGCAGTGTCGCTATAGCATCCGGAATAGGTGTTGAACGTGACATACTTGATTTTCCATATACCTTCTTTCTTAAAAGTGTGGTACCCTGTTTTGTTGTTATACACCGTATTATCGTCTTCAAAGAACCATTTACCTTCATTACTTATTCCTGTAGTGTCGGGTTTGGGATAAATATATGTTGAGGTTCCAAGACATATTTTGGGTGTGATTTCAAAATCTGCAAATGGTTTGCCTATATAAACATTTTTTGCTCCGCTGCTTTGAACAGTGGTACTGCAGTTTTCCGGAGCATTTTTCGCTGTAAGTTTAATGGTGTAGATACCCGGGTTGGTGTATTCGTGAGAAACGAATTCGTCGTTGGAGGTTATGGTTGTTCCATCTCCAAAGTCCCAGGTATAGTTAAACTTTCCATCCAGAGGGGATAGATTTTCAAACGTAGCTGTGTGGGGAGCACTGCAACTGAAGTTGTTGCTCGATAGAAAAGCGGGAGTTATTTTGTCATAGATGGTAATAAATTTCTCTTTAGGCAGAGAGTTGGTACATCCGAAACTGTTGGTGATAATTAATGTAGGGGTATAAACTCCTCCATCGATATATTCGTGAACAGGATTCGTGGGAGAAGTAAAGATATCTTTTTTACCATCGTTATAATTCCATTCCCATCTGGTAATTACTCCGTCTCCGGCACTACTATTATCTATGAACGTTATTTTCTGAGGAAGACAACCTTCCTGTACATCTGAAGTAAAATCAACCTGAGGTTGCTGGTACACCATTATCTCCATGGATTTGGAGGCTGTTCCTCCTGTACCGCTAACAGTAAGAATAGCTTCATAAGTACCGGGTGTTAAAAAGTTTTTGGTGATGTTTTTCCCGGTTCCAACACCTAAACTAGCCCCGGTTGTTTTGTTGATAAACTCCCATTGATAAGAAGATATGGTTCCTGTGGAAGCTGAGGCGTCAAATTGTACGGTTCTGCTTTTGCAGGAATCGCCAGGCGTAAAGGTGATAAAATCAGCCGTAACCTGGGAATAACAAATGTGACACCAAATGATAAATAGTACTGTTAAATGGTGCTTAAATCTAGGTTTTCTCAACATGGAAAAGATATAGATTTAGACTGATTGAAACTTAAGAAGTTTATAATTGAGATTAGTTAAGTACACAAGATACTAAAAAGTAAACTATAATACAATTGATTGATGAATAACTGGTTAGGGGGTAGTCTGTTGTGGTATTCCGCAGGTGGTGAGGGTTATAGTAATCTTTGAAAGATGTTTAAACTTTCCTTAAAGAAATAGAGGAAGAGGGAAAACCCTGATGTAATTATTCAGGGTTATAGCTTTTTCCATTGTGTGTGAAAATGTTTGTTGGGAACATCAATCCGCTGATAGGTATGTGCACCAAAGTAATCTCGCTGTGCCTGTATCAGGTTGGCTCCTGAGTTTTGTGTTTTAAGACCTAAATAATAATTAAGAGCGGAAGATAAAACAGGAAGAGCGATCTCATTGCTCAGGCCCTGTGTTACAACATAGATAAAATCCTTTTGTATGCTTTTTAATTCGTTGATAAAACAGGAAGAGAGTAGGATGGAATCTTCTTCCAGGAATACGGAAGCTATTTGTTCCATTAACTCAGATCGAATAATGCATCCATTGGTCCAGATACGTGCTATCTCTGCAAGGTCAAGATTCCAGTGGAATTGGGTGGATGCTCCTTTTAATAAGTGAAACCCGGTTGCATGATTGATAATTCTTGCAGCTTTATAGGCATGTTTAATTTTGTCTGCAATAGATTCATTTAATTCAATGGGAGCAGAAGAAGTGTTGTATTGTTTGCTTATCTGTTCCCGAAGAGCTTTGTGGGAAGATAACGCTCTGGCCATTACGGCCTCTGATACTGTAGGAAAGGGAATGCCCAGGTCCATGGCCGCGGTGGTAGACCAGCCTCCTGTTCCTTTTTGTGCGGCTTTATCCAGAATTTTATCCAGAAGTAATTCGCCGTCTTCTTTTTTTCTTAAGATGTCAATGGTGATTTCCAGAAGGTAGCTGTCAAGTTCTTCTGCTTGCCACTGCGTGAACAACTCTGCTATTTTTTCAGGAGGATAGAGCACATAATAGCGCAGCAAAAAATAAACCTCAGAGAGGATCTGCATTTCGGCGTATTCAATGCCATTGTGAACCATTTTTACAAAGTGGCCGGCCCCTTCTTTGCCAATATAGGTGGTGCAGGGCTTTCCATGTTTGTCTTTGGCTGCAATGAGTTCAAGGAAAGGACGTATTGCTTCATATGCCTCTTTGTTGCCTCCGGGCATTATTGACGGGCCTTTGCGAGCCCCTTCTTCTCCGCCGGATATACCGGTTCCTATAAAATGAATGCCGGCAGCCTCAAGTTTTTGAGTTCTTTTATTGGTGTCGATATAAAGCGAATTTCCCCCATCAATAACAATATCTCCTTTATCAAGCAGAGGTGCCAGGTGTTCTAATTGCTGATCTACTGCACTGCCTGCCTGTATCATTAATAAAATTTTTCTGGGTTTTTCAAGGGCTGTAACAAAAGCGGAAAGATCATCAAACCCGGACAATGTTCCATTGGTTGTATGAGTGTTAACAAAGTTTACAGCGATATTTTCTTCTGATCCGGGCACATGTCTGTTATAAACAGCAACCTTTATCCCTTTTTCAGCCAGATTAAGCGCAAGGCTTTTGCCCATCACCCCAAGTCCGACTATGCCAAATTGTGCGAATGCATTCATGCGTTCAATTTCTTTAAAATTTCCTGAACGATCAAATCGGGAGTAGAGGAGATATCCACGTGAATGCCATAGGATGGCCGTTCCAGCACATTATACTGCGACTCTAACAATGTCGGGGGCATATAATGTCCCTTCCGGAGTGCCAGTCGCTGTTTGATAACTTCCATTTTTCCATCAAGAAAAATCCAGGTGACGGGTACCCTGGCTGCTGCCAAAAGTTCTCTGTATCTTTCTCTTAAGGCTGAGCACGCCAATACAGCTCCTCCTGTTAAGTCCCATTTTGCAAGGTTTTCGGAAAGGGTATTTAGCCAGGGCAGTCGATCCTCATCGTTCAGGGGGATGCCACAGGACATTTTTTTAATATTGCTTTCCAGATGAAAATGATCTCCATCAAAAAAAGGTAACTGTAAGTGTGAGGCAAGTAATTCTCCAATAGTGGTTTTCCCACATCCGGAAACACCCATTAAAATGTAAATCATTCTTAAAGTTAGTGAAAATAACTCAACGAATAGTCTGGTTTTGAGATAAGGGGAGCTTACTGTAATGTAAAAAAGGAGTAGGGTAAATCTTTATTCTTAATTTATTGTTGATAGAGAAAGCATAACGCAGTAAATTTAGGTATGAGTAAAGAGCCAAAGAAGCCTGAAAAAATATTTTATGTCTGTACGGGCAGTAAATGCAAGAAAAAAGGGGGGAAGATCATTCAGAAGAGTTTAAAAGGTTTAATTAAAGAGCATAAACTCAGGAATGTCGCTGTGATTAAAACGGGCTGTACTGACAGGTGTAAACTGGGGCCGGTCGTGTGTGTGCAACCCGAAAATTCCTGGCACTTTTTTATGGATGTTCCAAAGGCAACGGAATTGTTAGGAGTCGTTTATGAAGAGGAAAAAAATAAGGAGTGATGTGGGGCACTCCTTATTTTTTTTATGGTCATTTCAGTTAAATGTTAATCGTGTGTGTATTTGATATCTGGAATTTTTTTGTCGATCATATAGGTACCAACACCTTCTTCTCCAATTACTTCGAATAACTCAAGTGCTCTTCTGAAAATGAACTCCTCCTCAATTTGTTCTTTTAAGAACCATTGCATAAAATGTGCAGTGGTATAATCTTTTACTTTATAGCAAAGGTCAACGACTCTGTTTAGTGCCTGTGTATTGGCTATTTCCTGCTCCAGACCACCTACGAATACAGATTTAAGGTTTTCAAAATCCTGAGGGATATTCACTACTTCCGGAGAGAGGGCTTTACCTCCTACATCATTAACATATTTAAAGATTTTAAGCATGTGGTCTCTTTCTTCTCCGGACTGTTTGTAGAAAAACTCCGAGCTGTATAAATATCCGTGCTGATCACACCATGAGGCCATCGCAAGATATAGTGCTGAGGCTTTGGCTTCTAGTTTTATCTGTTCATTGAGGATAAGTTCAATCTCCTCAGTCAGGGATGTTTTTTGTCTTACAATGTCTCTCATATCTCTTCGTTGCTTTAATCAAGGATCTACCGATTGAAACGGGGCAATAGGTTTTTAGTTTACCCAGAAGGTCAAGGTAAATCTTTTTTTTATAAAAACAAAAACTAAGTGCAAAAAATTAAACCGCAACGCGGTAAAGTCTTTCAAAAAGTATGCTGTTCAACTCCATCATGACCTTGGCTCCATTTAACAATTCTTTTAACTGGATAATCTCAACCACGTTCAAAACGAATACGCGATTGCTGCCACAAGGACATATGATTTCTACATCCGCAGATGTATCAGGATTCGAAAGCATTTTAGCCACGTCGATCTGATTGACGCGCTTGCGAAGAGCAAAGAAACATGGAAATTTAAAAGAAGTGTTTTGCCCTGCAAATTCAAGATGAAATTTACCTTCCTTATCGCACTGATAAACAGCACCATGAGGTGTTGCAAAAAGTTCTTTCAAATGTGTTGTTGTTGCGTCCATTTTTCTATCCTGAAACAAATATACTTATTTAATTAGACTTGTTCCAAATAATTAATTAGAATTTTTCTAAATAGTTTATCGGGAAGGTAATTTCTTATGAAGAAACAAGAGAAGGGGGGGGGAGCTCCGGGAGAACCCGGAGCCTTGGAGAAAATTATACCTTTTACGTATTAATTGGTTTCCAGAATCTGGAATAACTCGTCAAGTTTGGGAGATAAAATAATCTCTGTTCTTCTGTTTTTTTGTCTGGCATCTGCCGTTTTGCCCTCAGCTACAGGAGCATATTCCGATCTTCCGGATGCAATAATTCTCTTTGGATCTATGCCTGATTTGCTTAACAAACGGGCGATTTCTGTGGCCCTCAATACGCTGAGATCCCAGTTGTCTTTAATTCCTGCTGTTCCTTTTGCTACAGGCACGTCGTCGGTATGGCCTTCCACTAAAATACTGATGTCGTTCTGATCCCTAAGTGCTTCAGCAAGTTTTTTTAGGGCTTCTTCTCCTTTTTTATCTACATCCGTTCTGCCGGATTTAAATAGAAGTTGTTCGCTAAGAGAAACGTATACTTTCCCGTTTTTAACATTAACGGATAAGTCACTTTCTTTAAAGGATAGCAATGCTTTACTTACTTTGTTTTTAAGATCGGATACGGCTTTGTCTTTGTCTGCCATAATCCTCTCAAGTTCTTTTACTTTTGCTTCTCTTTCCTGCAGGTTTGCTTCCAGCTCGTTTACTTTTTTCTCTGCTTCAAAAAGATCTTTCTCACGTTTGGAAAGGTCTTTACTCATTCTGTCGATGTCTGAAGTACTTTGGGAACGAAGCCTGTCATGATTTCTTAAAAGCTGTTCGTAGGTATCATTCAGGTTTTTATAGTTGAGCTGGGTTTTTCTTAATATAATTCCGGTCTGGGTAGTATCTTCGATCAGTCTTCTTCTTTCTTTGCTAAGACTGTCAAGCTCTGAGGAGTATTTTGAATTCAGGGCCTGAGCGGTCTTTAGTAATTCCTCACATTCTGATTTCTCAGCTTCCAAAGCAGACTTGCGAACATTTAAATCATCAAACTTCTTTTTCGTTACACAGGAAAATGCTGAGAAAGTAATGAGCATCCCGATAATTTGTTTTTTCATATGGTGTTCTCGTGTTTTAAAAATTTTACTTTATATCCTGGTTCTATTTCTCAAGAGTTAACAAATTACCTTAAAGAAATCAAAAATCTTTGAAATTATATAATTCTGGTCTTCGTCTTTCATCTCGTAATACAGAGGTAAGCGGATTAAACGGTCGCTTACCGATTCGGTTACAGAAAGCCTTCTTCCATCATGTTTGTCTTTATAATAAGGGCTCAGATGAAGTGGAAGATAATGAAATACAGCTTTAATGTGTTCCTGATTCAGGTAGTCTAGAAGCCTGGTACGACTATGGGCATCTTTGCACAAAAGGTAAAATAACTGCCCGTTCATTGTAGTGTCTTCCGATAAAACCGGTAAGGTAAGGAATGATGCCTCCTGCAAAGGTTTAAGCCTCTGAAAATAGTGTTGCCATAAATATTTTCTCCTGGTGATTATGGTGTCTATATTTTCAAGTTGGGCATAAAGAAATGCAGCAATTATTTCAGAGGGTAAATAAGAAGAGCCTATATCTACCCATTCGTATTTGTTGATCTCTCCCCGGAATAACTTAGCCCGGTTGGTCCCTTTTTCTCTGATAATTTCAGCACGTTCGAAGTATTGCGGATCATTGACAATTAATGCGCCACCTTCTCCTGAAATAATGTTTTTGGTTTCATGAAAAGACAGGGTACTTAGCTGTCCGAAAGTTCCCAGCGCTTTCCCCCTGTAATAGCTGTCGATAGCCAGCGCAGCATCTTCCACCAGTGCAATGGAGTGTTTTTGGGTGATTGCTGTTATTTTATCCATATTACACGCAATGCCTGCATAATGCACGATTACCAGGGCTTTGGTGCGGGGGGTAATCAATGCTTCTATCGTATCTTCATCAATATTAAGCGTATCTGGTCGAATATCTGCAAAAACAACCTTGGCACCTCTCAGTATAAATGCATTGGCGGTAGATACAAAGGTGAAAGAGGGCATAATAACTTCGTCTCCCTCGGATATATCAAGCAGAATGGCTGCCATTTCCAGTGCGTCTGTACAGGAACTGGTCAGTAGCACTTTCCCGAATCCATACCTTGTTTCGAGAAAGGATTGACAACGTTTACTAAACCTGCCGTCTCCTGAAATCTTTCCACTTTCTACAGCCTGACGAATATACTCAAGTTCCTTTCCTATAATGAAAGGTTTATTATATGGAATCATTAATAACCAGATAAAGCGAAATCATGTATACTGCCTTTAGCAGTTACAGATCTTTTCAATAAAAACTACAAGTAGTCCGTGTAAAATACAAAAACAAACTTGATAAGTAAAAATTCCTAAAATGTAATAACAAAATTTTATTTTTAAACTTTCATCTTTTACGATTTAAAAGCTCTAAAACAATCTGATATGTATAATCAACCAATGTTAAAAGAAGGTTCACTGAAAGGTAAAGTAGTTCTGGTAACCGGAGGGGGAACTGGTCTTGGAAGGTCAATGAGTAAATATTTCCTGGAGCTGGGAGCAAAAGTAATTATTGCCAGCAGAAAGCTGGAAGTGCTTGAAAAAACAGCTCAGGAGCTTAGAGAAGAAACAAAAGGGGAGGTGCTTCCATTAGCCTGTGATATCAGAAATCTTTTAGAGGTAGAGAAAATGCTTGCGGCAGCTCTGGAAAAGTTTGGAACGGTTGATGTACTTGTGAACAATGCAGCCGGAAATTTTATCAGTCCTACCGAGAGGCTTTCAGGCAAAGCTTTTGATATTGTTGTGGATATTGTGCTAAAAGGAACATACAACTGTACGCTTACGCTAGGAAAGTACTGGATAAAGGAAAAGATAAAGGGTACAGTTCTGAATATTGTAACTACTTATGCCTGGACAGGCTCCGGATATGTCGTGCCTTCTGCCATTGCCAAATCCGGAGTGCTTACGCTGACGAGATCACTGGCGGTGGAATGGGGGAAGTATGGTATCCGCATGAATGCCATAGCTCCCGGGCCGTTCCCCACAGAAGGGGCCTGGAGCAGATTGTTTCCGGAAGAGGTCAGCAAAAAAATAGATCTTGTAAAACGAATACCGCTGGGCAGGACAGGAGAGCATCAGGAGCTGGCCAACCTTGCAGCGTTTTTAGTGTCTGATTTCTCTTCTTTCATTAATGGAGAGGTGGTGACCATTGATGGGGGAGAATGGCTAAAAGGAGCAGGGGAATTCAGTTATCTGGATGAGATTCCGACAGATATGTGGGATGCTATTGAAAGGAAAGTGCGAAATAAGGGGTAATCTGTGAAAAGTACTTTCTGAACTTTGCATAGTGCATTGCGTAAAAAGATTCTTATTGAGCCTATTCATTTACCACCATAAATCAATAAGATGAAAAAAAGATTTTTTTACGCCCTCTCTGATAATACTGTTAACCAGCTTATTAGTGTTCTCCTGCGGGGAAAAAGAAACTGAAGTGTCCGAACAGGATGTGTCCGCTGCTGCGGATTACAGTTTTTCCCAGAAAGAATTTGATGATATTCTAAAATTGGGACAGGAAGCTTTTGAAATGGATCAGCTTAAAAGCGCAGCAAGTTGTCCGGGGTATTCCTTTATAGGAAATGATTCCCTGATTATTGATTTTGGTTCAGGATGCACCTACAATAACAGAGTAAGAAAAGGAAAAATCAGCATTCACTATACTGGAAAGTTCTATGAAAAAGGTTCTGTGATAACGTTTTCGCTGGATAACTATTATGTAGGCGGCAATCGGATCGAAGGGATAAAGACGGTTACCAATGTGACCGATTCTCTTCCTGCCTGGGCTGTTAAGGTGGAAAACGGCAAAATTACCTTTGAAGATCAGAAAGTTTCTTACTGGAATGCCGAAAGGATCCGAACCTTTACAGCGGGGTCGAATTCTAAAACGATATTGGCGGATGACGAGTATCAGGTAACAGGAACGGCGACAGGGGTGAGCAGAAAAGGTGAAGCATATACGGCTCAAATAGTAAAACCATTGTTGTATTATGTCTCCTGTTTGTTTATTGACAAAAGCCTTGTTTATCCGGTGAGCGGAATTGTAGATATTACCCCTGAGGATCAGCCAGCAAGATCTTTTGATTTTGGAGATAGTAATTGTGATAAGATTTCAAACATTACCATAGAAGGGAAGAAAAGAGTGTTTTTGTTACCGTAACGAACAGAAACGACTATTAGAAAAGCCTGAAGTGAAAGATGCGTTGGGTATATCTTTTACTTCAGGCTTTTTATTTTGCTAATGCAAAAAGCAAAAGTGGGACTGCTGCCTGAGAGATTTTTTAGCTTTCCGGAAGAAATTTTTTCAGAGGCGTGGAATATTATTCCTTTAGAAATCGAATTTTTTTAAAAACAGTAAAGAATTTTTGAGCGGTTTTTAAAGGGAAAAAAAGAAGGAATAAGAGGGGATCGAAATTTTTTTGAAAAAAGCTAAAAAAAATAATCGGGGGATAAAAAATAGAGGTGCTTCAGTATCAGCTATATAACTCATAAAAGTGAATTTTATTGTTCCCTTTTGTAAAAAAAATGAAAAAAAAGTTCACGGAATGTTTGACAAGAAAAAAACTTCTACTACCTTTGCAGTCCCAAACATCAAATAAGGGGCCTTGTCCGATGGTGTAATTGGCAACACGTCTGATTTTGGTTCAGAAGAGTCCAGGTTCGAGACCTGGTCGGACAACATGAGAAATTAATCCCGGCTCGTAAAAGACCCGGGATTAATTTTTTAAAGGAAAAAGGGAATTAACTTAATATATGTCTTACGTAAAGCTCTTCTCCGGAACTAACTCCAGATACCTGGCAGAAAAAATCGCACATTTTTACGGAAAGAAACTTGGTGCTATAACCCAGCAAAGGTTTAGTGATGGTGAAATACATGTATCTTTTGACGAGTCTGTCAGAGGATGTGATGTGTTTTTAATTCAGTCAACATTCCCTAACGCCGACAACCTGATGGAGCTTCTCCTGATGGTAGATGCGGCAAGAAGAGCTTCCGCAGCTTATGTAACGGTAGTGGTGCCGTATTTCGGATACGCACGTCAGGATAGAAAAGATAAGCCAAGAGTACCGATCGCTGCAAAACTTGTAGCTAACCTGCTTTCTGCAGCCGGTGCAGACCGTCTGATGACATGCGACCTGCATGCTGGTCAGATTCAGGGGTTCTTCGATTTCCCTGTTGATCATTTGGATGGCGCAGCCATCTTTGTTCCTTACCTAAAGTCCTTAAATCTAGAAAAATTAATCTTTGCTTCTCCTGATGTTGGTGGGGTAGCCAGAGCAAGAGGATTTGCCAAAATTATGGAGGTGGATCTGGTACTTTGCGACAAGCATAGAAAAAGAGCCAATGAAATTGCTTCCATGCAGCTCATCGGAGATGTGGAAGGTGCCAACGTAGTGCTGGTAGATGACCTGGTGGATACAGGAGGTACGCTTTGTAAAGCTTCTCAGATTATCATGGAGAAGGGAGCGAAAAGTGTAAGAGCTATTTGTACCCACGGCGTCCTTTCCGGAAATGCACTGAATAATATTGAAAATTCTGTATTAACAGAACTTGTCATTACAGATACCCTTCCTTTAAAACAGGAGTCTTCTAAAATCAGAGTGCTGACAGTTGCTGAATTGTTTGCAAAAGCAATCAGAAAACTTCAGGATAATGATTCGATCAGTTCGCTATTTATTATTTAATCTAATATAAAATACAATGAAAACACTAGAGATTATAGGGTTTAAAAGAGCAAATCTCGGAAAAAGAGAGTCTAAGCAGTTAAGACTCAGTGCAAATGTGCCATGCGTGCTTTACGGTGGTGAGGAGCAAGTGCACTTCTATGCACCAATGTTTCTTTTCAGAGACCTGGTATATACTCCAAATGCATATAAAGTAGACCTTACTGTGGAAGGAAAAAAATATCCATGCATTCTTCAGGATATTCAGTTCCATCCAGTTAACGATATGATCCTTCACGCTGACTTCCTTCTATTAAAAGAAGATAAAGAAGTTAAAATGGATGTTCCTGTTAGAATCACAGGTACTTCTCCAGGGGTGATCAAAGGGGGTAAGCTGATTTCTAAAATGAAAAAAGTGAAAGTGAAAGCGCTTCCTAAAAATCTTCCTGATTATGTAGAGGCAGACATTTCTAGCCTTGAAATCGGAAAATCTTTAAGAATTGGAGATCTTAAGTCTGGCGACTTTACTTTCTTAAATAACAAATCACTTCCTGTGGTGAGCGTAGAAACAACAAGAGCTTCAAGAGGAGCTGCAGCTGCTGAAGAAGGAAAATAAGTAAGTAATTAATTTTATAGTTTAAATCCTATTTGTCTTTGGCAAATAGGATTTATGTTTTTATAGCCATCGTTGTTATATACATTATGAAATATTTAATAGTTGGATTGGGGAACATTGGGCCTGAGTATGAGCTGACGAGACATAATATCGGTTTTCTGGTGCTGGACCGACTTGCCGACCGGGAAGGGTTGAAATTTCTGTCGGACAGGTACGCGTTTATTGCGGAATATAAATATAAAGGGAGGACGCTTTTGCTGATTAAGCCTACTACTTATATGAACCTGAGTGGTAAGGCTGTAAACTACTGGATGAAAACGCAGAATGTTCCTGCTGAAAATATTATGGTGATTACAGACGATATCGCCCTGCCTTTTGGTACACTAAGAATGAGAGGGAAGGGGTCTAACGGTGGCCACAACGGGTTAGGTAATATACAGCAGGTGTTGGGAACGGAGGTGTATCCGCGACTGCGTTTTGGTGTAGGAAGTGAATTTTCAAAAGGAAGACAGGTGGATTATGTACTTGGAAGATTTACCCCGAAAGAATGTGAAGAGTTGCCCATTTTTATGGATAAAGCTATTGACGGTGTGCTGGCATTTACGACTATTGGAATTGAAAGAGCCATGAATACGGTAAATACTAAATAACATTGGTACGGAGTCTGTTAAAGCTATAATAAAAAAAAGACCCCTTGGATTTCTCAAAGGGGCCCCCAGGTAAAAAGATATTAAAAAAATATCAAAAAAATATTAAAAAGATTTGAGTTTTATTTCAGTCCCTTAAGACTTACTGTATATAGATACATTTTATGAGAGAAAGGTTGTAGGTATTTGCATGATTTTTTTACTGAAATTTGATTTTTAATGTAATTTGTTTGGTTTAAAGTGCGATTTTTGAATCTTTATTTTTATTAATCGCCTCTTTTTGTTCGATGAATGTAAGTTATTTGTGGATATTAAGTTTTTTTGTTTAGGTAATTTAAACTTTTTATTGGGGTTAAAATAGACTGTAAGATTTTAACTTTACGGTTGTTGCATTAAGCTTTTCTTTGGATGAATCCCTGAAAAATGTGGACGAAAAAATAAAAAAAGCCCAACGTTAATTGGGCTTTTATGAAATAGGAATGTTTTCAGGTTTAACTTACCGTTCCTCCATTGGTAATAAGATTCACCGGACTAACAAATGACAGTTTGCCATCTTTGTCTTCTGCCATCAGAATCATTCCTTTAGACTCAATTCCTTTAATTTCTCTTGGGGCAAGGTTGGCAAGGAGACAAACTTGCTGCCCTATGATTTTCTCCGGATCATAATATTCTGCGATACCACTCACCACTGTTCTTGTATCAATACCTGTGTCCAGTTTTAGTTTTAAAAGTTTTTTGGTCTTAGCTACTTTTTCTGCTTCAATAATGGTAGCGATACGAATGTCCATTTTAGTGAAATCATCAAACTGAACAGCTGGTTTTTCCGGTGCTACAGGTTTGCTGGCCAGCTCGTTGGCGATTTTGGTATCGTGAAGCTTTTTAATCTGAGCTTCTATGGTGGAATCCTCTATCTTGTCAAACAGCAGGCTGGCAGTATTTAACTGATGTCCGCTGGTCAAAAGGTTATCTTTGCCGGCATCTTTCCAGGATAGTTTTTCCAGTCCCAGCATTGTAGAAAGTTTTGTGGCTGTTGCAGGCATGAAAGGCTCTGCTAAAATAGCAAGGCTGGCAGAAATCTGAAGGCTGATATTCAAAATTGTTTTTACCCTCGCTTCATCTGTTTTGATCAGCTTCCAGGGTTCTGTGTCTGCAAGGTATTTGTTGCCCACTCTGGCAAGTTCCATCATAAACGTCAGCGCTTCTCTGAATCTGTATGCTTCAATGGAAGCAGCAACTTTTTCAGGGAGTTCTTTTAGTCTTTCAAGCGCTTCTTTATCAATTGGCTCAAGAGCGCCAGGAGCAGGAACAATACCTCCATAGTTTTTGTGGGTAAGTACCACTGCACGGTTCACGAAGTTACCAAAGATAGCTACCAGCTCATTGTTATTTCTGGCCTGAAAATCTTTCCAGGTAAAATCGTTGTCTTTGGTTTCAGGGGCGTTGGCGCAAAGAACATATCTAAGTACGTCTGCTTTGCCCGGAAACTCCTGAAGGTATTCGTGAAGCCATACGGCCCAGTTTCTGGAGGTGGAAATTTTGTTTCCTTCCAGATTCAGGAATTCGTTTGCCGGAACATTGTCTGGAAGAATATAGTCTCCGTGTGTTTTTAACATTACGGGGAAGATAATGCAATGGAAAACGATGTTATCTTTTCCTATAAAATGGACCAGTTTGGTATCCTGGTCCTTCCAGTAAGAAGCCCAGGCTTCCGGTGTTCCCTGCTGCTGAGCCCAGTCTTTGGTAGCGGAAATGTATCCGATCGGAGCGTCAAACCATACGTACAATACTTTCCCTTCTGTATCCGGTAGCGGAACTGGTACTCCCCAGTCGAGGTCTCTGGTTACCGCTCTTGGCTGAAGTCCCTGATCGATCCAGGATTTACACTGTCCGTATACATTGGTCTTCCATTCTTTATGTCCCTCCAGTATCCATTCCCTCAGCCAGGTTTCATATTTGTCCAGAGGAAGGTACCAGTGTTTGGTTGATTTTAATACAGGCTTTTCTCCACTCAGCGTAGAGTGTGGATTGATAAGCTCAGAAGGGCTTAACGTGCTTCCACAGTTTTCACACTGGTCACCATAAGCTTTCTCAAATCCGCATTTAGGACATGTACCTTCGATGTATCGGTCGGCAAGAAACTGAAGTGCTTTAGGATCAAAGTATTGTTCGGTTACTTTTTCTTCGAAAATCCCTTTATCATACAGGTTTTTGAAAAACTCCGAAGAGGTTTCGTGGTGAACTTTGGCAGACGTTCTGGAATATATATTAAAGGATATACCGAAATCTTTAAAGGAATCTTTTATGATAGTATGGTACTTGTCAACAGCTTCCTGAGGGGTAATACCTTCTTTTTTAGCCCTTATGGTAATGGGTACGCCATGTTCATCCGAGCCGCAGACAAATAAAACATCTTCTCCCTTTAATCTCAGGTACCTTACGTAAATGTCTGCCGGAACGTATACACCAGCAAGGTGACCGATATGCACAGGACCGTTAGCGTAAGGCAGAGCCGCTGTAATGGTATGTCTTTTATATTTTTTACTCATAATCCTAAAAATAAGAACAAATTTATTAGAGAAAACAGCGCAAAGGCTGTTCGGTTATTTTAAGGAGTGCAAATATAACTGGTGCAATCAGAAAATTTATTTTTTCTTTTGGAAGGTCAACTATTTTTTGAAAAGTCGTGTTAGGACTAAAACAATAAGAAATAGGCTTTTGAGTATAGTTAAAAGGTAAATTGGAAGAATAATTGAGGTTCTTCGTCAGAAATTAACCTTATTACTAAGCAATTCGAAACTATTTTTTTAATTTTGCAGCTTAGTTTTCACAAAAAAATATGCAAAGCATCAGGAATATTGCAATCATTGCACACGTTGACCACGGTAAAACTACCCTGGTAGACAAGATCATTCACGCCTCTAAAATCTTTAGAGAAAATCAGGAGTTTAACGATCTGCTTCTGGATAACAATGATCTTGAAAGGGAAAGAGGAATTACCATTCTTGCGAAGAACGTATCCGTAAGGTATAAAGGTATCAAAATAAATATTATAGATACACCCGGTCACGCCGACTTCGGTGGGGAGGTAGAGCGTGTTTTAAAAATGGCAGACGGTGTGATCCTGCTTGTCGATGCTTTTGAAGGGCCAATGCCTCAAACCCGTTTTGTACTGGGTAAAGCACTTAACCTTGGGTTAAAGCCAATTGTCGTAATAAACAAAGTTGATAAAGAAAACTGTCGTCCGGATGAAGTACATGAGTCGGTATTTGATCTGATGTTCAACCTGGGCGCAACAGAAGATCAGCTGGATTTTGTAACCATGTATGGATCCTCTAAACAAGGATGGATGGGGCCTGATTACAAAAATCCTACGGATTCTATTGTTCCACTATTGGATGCTATTGTGGAGCATATTCCGGAAGCACCACGCCCGGAAGGTATCCCTCAAATGCAGATTACTTCGCTTGACTATTCTGCTTACCAGGGAAGGATTGCAATCGGAAGAGTGTTCAAAGGTGAGCTGAAAGAAGGTGCCAACATGGCGTTGACCAAGGCCGATGGTTCTATTAAAAAAGTGAAAGTAAAAGAACTTCACGTATTTGAAGGACTTGGTAAGTTAAAGGTAGAGTCTGTTTCTGCCGGAGACATCTGTGCAGTAACAGGTCTTGAAGATTTTGAGATCGGAGATACCCTTACCGATGCTGAAAATCCTGAACCAATGGAAAGGATCGCTGTGGATGAGCCAACCATGAGTATGCTGTTCACCATCAACAACAGTCCGTTCTTCGGTAAAGAAGGTAAATTTGTTACTTCCCGCCACATCAGAGACAGGCTGATGAAAGAAACTGAAAAGAACCTGGCATTGAGAGTAGTTGAAACAGATTCAGAAGATAAATTCCTCGTGTTCGGTAGAGGTATCCTTCACTTGTCTGTATTGATTGAGACCATGAGAAGAGAAGGATATGAGCTACAGGTAGGACAGCCACAGGTTATTTTCAAAGAAGTGGATGGACAGAAATGTGAACCGGTAGAGATTCTGGTAGTTGACGTTCCTCAGGAAACTTCTGGTAAAGTAATCGAACTGGTAACTCAGAGAAAAGGTGAGTTATTGATCATGGAACCTAAAGGAGATCTTCAGCACCTGGAATTCAATATTCCGTCAAGAGGACTTATAGGGCTAAGAAATAACGTTCTTACAGCTACAGCTGGTGAGGCCATTATGACTCACAGATTTAAGGCATATGAGCCTTACAAAGGGCCAATCCCGGGCAGAATCAGTGGTTCTCTTATCTCCATGGAAACAGGAACTTCAACAGCATATGCTATTGATAAACTTCAGGACAGAGGAATTTTCTTCATTGATCCGGGAGAAGAAATCTATATGGGACAGGTTATCGGCGAGCATACCAGAGGTAATGACCTTGTTGTAAACGTATTGAAAGGAAAGAAACTGACCAACATGCGTGCTTCAGGTTCTGACGATAACGTAAAAATTGCTCCTAAGGTAAACTTCTCATTGGAGGAATCAATGGAGTACATTCAGGCAGACGAGTACCTTGAGGTAACACCAAAAAGCTTAAGGATGCGTAAAATCTATCTGGATGAGAATGAAAGAAACAGAATGTCTAAAAAAGAAACTGTTGCTTAATCTTATTTAATGCAAAAAACATATGGGTATCATGAGTACGAAAAGGTACTCATGCATTACTCCAAAACAGGGAAAGGTAAGAAGGTACTTCTTACCTTTCATGGTTTTGGACAAACCTCTAATCATTTCAATCAGCTGGAAGAAGTACTTTCAAAAGAGTACACCATATATAGTTTTGATCTGTTTTTTCATGGCAAAAGTTACTGGCCATTCAAAGATCAACCGCTTCAGAAGGAATTCTGGATTCAATTATTTGAAAGCTTCCTTAGCAGTCAGCATATAGACCGGTTCAGCCTGTTGGGCTTTAGCATGGGTGGAAAGTTTGTGCTTGCCTGTCTGGAGTATTTTTATTCCCGAATAGATAAGGTCATACTAATCGCTCCGGATGGTATTAAAACAAACTTTTGGTATAGTCTGGCTACCTATCCTACTTTCCTGCAGGGGTTATTTAAAAGAACCATTGTTCGACCGTCTATTTATCATAGCATGGTAAATACCTTAAACAGATTAAGGTTACTGGATAAAAGCATCCACCGGTTTGCGAATACACAGATGATTACAAGAGAACAGAGGAGAAGGGTGTATTATTCCTGGATTGTATTCAAAGATTTAAAATTTGACACCAGGAAGCTCGCAAAGGTCATTAATGATAATGGCATAGAACTGGAGCTCTTTTTAGGCATATATGATAAAATCATACGTCTGAAAAATATAAAACCTTTTCTAAACAATTTAAGACATTACAGGGTAGAAGTGCTTACTGCCGGACACACCAATCTGATTCAGGCAGTAGCAAAGTTTTATAGCAGGAAAGAAATCTGAAAAACCACTAAGCCGGTTGGGAAGATAAGCCTGAAGCAGGGCGGAAACTACGTTAGCGAACAATAGAAACGTTTTTTCTCTATCTGTAATGGAAATCATGCTTTACAAATCAAACGAGAAGGAGGCTCCATTTAAATGATTTTTATCTCCTACCAGCAGGAGATGATTTTTTTTGATATAAGCAAATTCACCATTCCAGCTGATTCTGTACCAAACATCGTTTTCTGACCATACGATAACACGATGGCCTTTTTCTATTTCTGCCACGGGATCAGCACCTGCAGAAGGGCCGCTCATTAGATACGAATGGTCTTTGCATACAATCCCCTTCATGGGCACTATATCATAATTCGTAAGTATGTAGGCAAAAGATAATACCACAGCAAACAAGAGTGGCCGTAGGCCAAGTTTTTTACTGTGAAATTTTTTAAAGATCAGATACAGGTAAATAATTGCAGAAACAATCAGGAAAAAGAAGATAAGGTAGTAGTAATATTGATTGTAAAGGGAAATAAAATATTCAAGATCAGTAAAAGTATAACCCGTAAGATGATGAGCAGAAGCAAGTTCATCCATTTTATCCAGTACTCTTTTGTCAGGCTGATATTTATAAAGAAGAGTGAGATAATATAAGGCCATAGTGTAATCTCCTTCCTGTTCTTTGATCATTGCCATTTTCAGAAGCATTCTTGGGGAGAATTTTTCAGTGGCGGAAAGTATACCGGAGTAAATAGCGTACGATTGTGGATATTTTTTTTCTTTGAACAGGGAGTCTGCAATCTTCAGGGAATCAGCGTAATTGGCGCAATTAGCAGAGGAGGTAAGAAAAAAAACGGTAAGTATTGTGAAGAAAATTCGTTTCATGTTTTGCAAATATAAAAAAAGCTTATACTTTTGCATCGCATTTACGGAAAACGATTCCCCAAAGGCAAAAAAAATAAGAATCCGTAGCTCAGCTGGTAGAGCATTACACTTTTAATGTAGGGGTCCTGGGTTCGAATCCCAGCGGGTTCACAAGGAGATCCTCTGATCGCAGAGGATTTTTTTTATCGAGATCTTTCTTTAGAGAAGCTAAAGGATCATAACACAAAAGTAATAGTAATTTCATAGGAATCCGTAGCTCAGCTGGTAGAGCATTACACTTTTAATGTAGGGGTCCTGGGTTCGAATCCCAGCGGGTTCACATTCCGATTTAAAATCCTCGCTTGTATTTGTCAGGTGAGGATTTTTTGTTTTATAGCTACATTTTTTTGGGGCGATAAAGCATAGCTGCTTGATTATCTCATTGAAATACTCTGCATATGCATCGATTTTAAAAAAAGATGCCATCGTATTAACGATGGCATCAGAGGGTAAACGATCAGAATTAGTATGGTTCTGTTAGTATTTAATGATCTTTTTAACTGTATCCTGATTATTAGAGGTTGCTCGAATGAAGTATAAGCCTGCAGGCATTCCTTGCTCAGATAAATCAATTTCCTTATTCGAATTTATTCTAATAACCGTTGAATAGTACTTCTGACCTTGAGTATCTGTAATCGTTACCAATACATTTTCCTCACCTTCTCCTGAGACAATGATGGTAAGTCTGCTATGGGTAGGATTCGGATACGTGTTCAATAGCAGGCTGCTGGTTCTGTTTGGAACAACTGATTCTGTATCAAACGGACTATCCTGAATCTCTTCCTCCACACTATCGTTGGCAGCACTTCGATTACAATTAAATACGGTTACCCCTACTGTTCTTCTTGTGGCACTTGTACAGACACCTACTGTAGCTTCAACATAGTAGAAGGTGCTGGCTGTCTGTTCAGGAGTAGTATAGGTGGCTCCTGTATATACGGAGGTGCCTCCGGTAGAGACGGTATACCAGTTAAAGCTTGCCCCGGCCGGTCCGGTGGCTTCCAGTGTTGCCGAGTCTCCGGTACATACAATTACATTGTTGGATGCAACTGTAGGAGTAGAAGGTACGCTTCCTACCTCTATGTTAACAGCTGTTCTTGATGCACTTACACAACCATTTTGTATTGCTTCTACAAAGTAGCTCGTATTCGAATACAAATAAGGAGTTGTGTAGTTCGCTCCGGTAAAGGCAGTAGTGCCTCCTGATGAAACAGTATACCATTTGAAGGTAGCTCCTAATGGTGCTGTTGCTGCTAACGAAGCTGTTTGTCCTGAACATACAGAGATGGTAGATGTTGCAACTGAAGGTGCAGATGGAAGTTCATTAACCAGTACATTCACTGCTGTTCTGGCCGGACTAACACAGCTTCCTTGAGATGCTTCTACATAATAGGTTGTTCCGGACAATAAGGCAGGTGTACTAAAGTTGGCTCCTGTAAATACAGGACTACCTCCTGTACTACTTGTAAACCAGTTAAATATAGCTCCTGAAGGTCCGGTAGCAGACAATGTGGCGCTTTGCCCGGAACATATGGTTACATTTGAGAATAGTACAGTTGGTACGGATACTCCCGGAATTACGTTCACAGTTACACCTGTTCTAAATTGACTAATACAACCATCTACATTTGACTCTACATAATATATTGTGCTGGCAGTAGCCGGTGGTGTTGAATACGTTGTCCCTGTATGAACCGGGCTACCTCCAGATGGTGAAGTATACCAGTTAAAGGTAGCTCCCACCGGCCCCGTTGCAGAAAGTGATGCGGATGTTCCGGAACAAACAGAGAGGTTTGATGCTGCAACAGTCGGAGATGCCGGTGCAGGAGTTACCTGAACATTTACGGCTGTTCTTCCTGAACTATAACAACTATTGGCCTGAGCTTCTACATAATAGGTTAAGCCTGATGTTAAATATGGTGTAGTATAAGTTGCACCAGTGTAGATAGAACTACCTCCCGTTGAGGTTGTATACCAGTTAAATACTACATCATCAGGAGCTGTAGCTGCTAGTATAGCACTAGTTCCTGAGCAGATTGTGACATTAGACGACGCAACTGTCGGGTTTGCAGGTAATGGTGTTACCTGTACAGTGACTGCGGTTCTGGAGCTGCTGTTACATCCTGCTGAGGTTGCTTCAACATAGTAGGTAGAAGTTTCCTCAAGAGGAGGGGGCAGGAAGTTCGCTCCAGTGTAGACAGAAGTGCCTCCTGTGTTAGTGGTATACCATTTAAATGCTGCACCTGCAGGAGCAGTCGCTGTGAGTAACGCTGTTTGCCCTGAGCAGATGGTTTGAGTTGATGAAGCAACAGATGGATTGTCTGGTAAAGGAGAAACCAGTACGGTTGCTACTGATCTTGTTGAGCTATTACAGCCATTAACAGTGGATTCCACATAATAGCTGGTGTTCGCTGTTAAGATTCCGGTTGTAAACGTGGCCCCTGTAAATATACTACTTTCGTCTGAGGCATTCAGATACCAGTTAAATGTTGCTCCTGCAGGGCTTGTAGCAGACAGCGTCGCTGTTTGTCCTGAACAAATGGAAACAGAAGCAGCGGCTAATGTCGGAGCAGCAGGAGTTGGTTGTACTTGTACAGTAACAGCTGTTCGGTTTTGACTGGTACAGTTTTCTGTGATAGACTCTACATAATATATGGTGCTTGATGTTATTGATGGAGTTATATAAGTAGACCCTGTGTACAGGGCTGTTCCTCCGGATGGGACAGCGTACCATGCAAATGTAACATCTTCCGGTCCGGTTGTGGATAGTGTTGCTGAAGTGCCAGAACATATTGAAACCTGAGATGCAGCTACTGTTGGAGGAATCGGTTTGGGTGCAACTTCAACGGTTACAGAAGTTCGCCCTGAACTTATACATCCATCTACTAATGCGTTAACATAGTATGTTATGCTGCTGGTTAGATATGGGGTGGTATAAGTAGCTCCTGTATAGAGAGGTGTTCCTCCTGTAGCAGATGAATACCAGTTGAATGTGGCTTCTAATGGTGCTGTTGCAGAAAGTGTTGCTGTTTCACCAGAACAAATGGTTACAACAGGGGCTGCTACAGTTGGATTCGATGGAGTAGGAGTTACCTGGATCGAAACACTTGCTCTGGTAAGACTTGGACAACCTCCAACAATGGATTCAACATAGTAGCTTGTGTCAGACGTTAACGCTGGTGTTATGTATTGAGCACCTGTATGCAGTAGCGTGCCACCTGATGAGGTTGTATACCAGTTAAATGTAGCTCCTTCCGGTGCTGTTGCAAGTAATGTTGCTGAAGAACCAGCGCATATGGTAATCGTTGATGCGACTAAAGTGGGAACATCCGGAATAGGTGCAATATAGATTGAAACAGATGTACGGGTAGCACTTGTACATCCACCTATTGTTGATTCTACATAATAAGTGGTAGATGTTACAAGGGCTGGTGTTGTGTAGGTCGCTCCTGTGAATAGGGATGTTCCGCCCGAAGGAGTGTCGTACCAGTTAAAGGTGGCTCCTATTGGTCCTGTAGCAGAAACTACAGTTGATGCTCCATAGCAGATGGTAATGCTGTCTGAAATTACAGAAGGAGCGTCAGGTATTGTATTTACCTGAACCGATACCCCAGTTCTATTGGAGTTTGTACAACTCTCATTACTAGCTTCTACATAATAAATCGTGCTGGAGGTAAGAAGAGGCGTTGTATAGCTTGCTCCTGTGAATAGGGACGTTCCTCCTGATGGAGTGTCGTACCAGTTAAAGGTGGCTCCTTCCGCTGTCAAAGCTGTTAGTGTGGCCGATTCTCCTGAACATATAGTTACCGTAGCCGATGCTACGGTTGGCGTAGCAGGGGTAGGTATTGTCTCTATCGTTACAGTTGTTCTTCCGGAACTATAACAACCATTAAGGAATGCTTCAACATAGTATGTACTATTGGAAGAAATAACCGGTGTAGTGAAGAGATTTCCTGTAAAAACAGGGCTTCCTCCTGTGGATGTTGTATACCAGTTAAAGGTAGCTCCTTCCGGTGCAGTCGCACTGAGTGTTGTAGATTGTCCTGTACATACCGATACGTTTGTTGACGCTACTGAAGGATTGTCAGGAAGTGGAGTAGCCTGTATTACCACTTCAGTTCTGGTTGGACTGCTACATCCATTGACCGATGCTTCAGCATAAAAGGCAGTATCAACAAACAACGGCGGAAGGAGATAATCAGCTCCAGTATATATTGGTGTACCGCCTGTGGCAACAGTATACCAGGTAATGGTTGCTCCTGGAGCGCCTTCTGCTGATATCGTTGTGACTTCTCCTGAGCAGATTGTTAAACTTGATGGGGTAACAACCGGAGGTTCTGTTGGCGGATATACCTGAACTGACACAGCTGTTCTTGCAGAGCTGGTACATCCTCCTATGGCAGATTCAACATAAAATATGGTATCTGCCACTAATGAAGGTGTGGTGTAGTTTGCACCTGTGAAGAGAATGCTTCCACCTGTCGATTCTGAAAACCAGTTGAATGTTGCTCCATTAGGGCCTGTGGCCGATAACGTAGCACTTTGTCCGGAGCATATGGAAACAGTTGAAGAAATAACATCCGGTGCATCCGGAATAGGATTAACAAGAACTGTGACGCCTGTCCTGGTATAAGATGTGCAAGCTCCTTGTGTGGCTTCAACATAGTAAATGCTACTTTCGGAGAGTGCAGGTGTGGTATATGTAGAACCACTAAAGACCGAAATACCGCCAGATGGTTCAGTATACCATTCAAAAGATGCATCGGCAGGACCTGTTGCGATAAGTTCGGCTGATTCACCAGCGCAAATCGTAATTTCAGATGCTGCCACTGTTGGAGCAGAAGGAGTTGGATTGACAGTTATTGCTACCGGTGTTCTGTTTAAACTTGTGCAGTTGTTGTAAAGTGCTTCTACATAATAGGTTATGGATTCAGTAAGCGCTGGAGTCGTAAAGCTTTCTCCGGTATAAACAGGAGTTCCGCCAGTGCTTGTGGTATACCAGTTAAATGTTGCATCTAAAGGAGCAGTGGTTTCTAAGGTGGCGGTTTGTCCTGAACATTTGGTTAGTTCCGAATCTAGTACAGTTGGGTCATTCGGAAGTGGGCTTACCTGTACTATGACCACTGCTCTTGTTGAACTTTGACAACCATTTAAGGAGGCTTCTACATAATAATTAACGTTGGCAAAAATAGGAGGGGTGATAAAGTTGTCTCCTGTATACAAAGGTGTACCCCCTGTAGCCGTGCTATACCAGTTAAAGTCTACTTCCTCTGAACTCGTAGCTGTCAGAATGGCTGTTTGCCCTGAACAAACTGATTGCGTTGTTGATGCAACTGTTGGAGTTGGTGGTAGTGGATTGACCTGAATGGTTACCTGAGTGCGTGTTGCACTAACACATCCTTCAACGGAAGATTCCACATAATAAGCAGTGTCGGAGAATAGAACAGGAGTGGTAAATGTTGTTCCTGTATAAATAGGGAATTCTCCGGATGAGGTTGTGTACCAGCTGAACTGTGCGTCAGCAGGTGCACTGGCTATTATTTCAACGGTTTGGCCGTAACATATAGTTAGTGAATCCTCTTCCACTGTTGGAGCACTTGGAATAGGATTGACCTGAATGGTTACCTGAGTTCTGGATGAACTTGCACAGCCACCTAATGAATCTTCAACATAATAGGAAGTTGTAGAGGTTAAAGCTGGTGTTTCGAACGTTGCTCCTGTATGGAAAAGTGTTCCTTCGGATGCTGAGGAGTACCAGTAAAATGTAGCTCCTGTAGGACCTGTTGCATATAAGGTTGCTGTTTCTCCTGAGCAAATGGCAGGATTTTCAGGCGTTACTGTAGGGGCATCAGGAATTGGGTTGACCTGGATGGTCAATTCGGTTCTTGTGGAACTAACGCATCCGTCAATAACAGATTCTACATAGTATGTCTGTGAAGTGGTCAAAACAGGTGTTGTAAAACTGGCACCTGTATAGACAGGTGTTACCCCGGATGCTTCATCATACCAATTGAACGTAGCACCTGCAGGAGCGTTGGCTGATAATGTTAAGGAGGTTCCGGAACATACCGAAGTGTCTTGCTGGTCCAGTGTTGGGGCAGCAGGAATTGTTTTAACTGTAATTTCTATTGGTGTTCTGTTTACACTTATACATCCATTAACCGATGCTTCTGCATAATAGGTAGTATTCGCCGTTAGAATAGGAGTTGTAAATGTAGCTCCTGTAAATATTGAAGTACCTCCGGACGCAGAGGTGTACCAATCGAATGTGGCACCTATAGGTGCAGTTGCTGTCAGGCTTGTTGGCTGGCCAGAGCAAATAGAATCACTGGCAGATACACTGGGTGCAGCAGGTGTTCCATTTACATTGATTGCTACTGCTGTCCTGGTTAAGCTAAGACATCCGTTTACGTCTGATTCTACATAGTAAGTGGTGTCAGCGTATAAACTTTCTGTTGTAAAAGAAGGTCCGGTAAAGACTAAGATGCCTCCTGAACTTTCTGTATACCATTTAAATGTAGCGTCTTCCGGTGCCGTTGCTGTAAGTGTAGCACTTTGTCCAGAGCAAATCGTAATATCGGTTTCTTCTACCGTTGGAGCATTCGGATTGGGAGAAATTTTTATTGCTACTTCGGTTCTGGTTAAGCTGGTACAGCCATCCAGCAAAGCTTCCACATAAAATGCTGTATCGCTGGTTAGGGGTGTGGTTGAGAATGGATTTCCTGTATATACTAAGACACCTCCCAAAGAATTAGTATACCAGTTAAATGTAGCACCTATAGGACCTGTGGCTGTTAATGCGGCTTCCTGTCCGGAACAAATGGTTATTTCGGAAGGCGCCACTGTTGGAGCATCAGGATTAGGGTTCACCCTAATGGTTACAAGAGTTCTGGAACTACTGTTGCAGCCATCTACAGAAGATTCTACATAATAATTAGTCTCAGATGTTAGGGCTGGAGTTGTAAAGGTGTTTCCAGTAAATAAAGGAGTCTCCCCGGTTGGTTGTATACCAGTTAAAGGTAGCTCCTGATGGGGCTGTTGCAATTAATGATACGGACTGCCCTGAACATATTAATGTGTCTGTAACAGAAAGGATCGGAGATGCCGGGTTAGGTGTGATAAGAATGTTTACCGGTGTTCTGGCGGTACTACTACAATTCTCTGTCGAAGATTCCACATAATACGTTGTATTAGAGGTTAGAGAGGGTGTTATAAAAGTTGCACCAGTAAATAAACTACTTCCTCCAGATGGTGTTTGAAACCAGTTAAATGTTACCCCTGAAGGGGCTGTAGCTTCCAAAGAGGCGGTTTGACCGGAACAAATAGTAACACTCGACTCTGCTACGGTAGGAGTATCAGGTGTTGGGTTTACAAGGACATTAACAGCTGTTCGTGTTGCACTTGTACAACCATCAACAACTGCTTCAACATAATAGGTGGTAGAAGACGACAACGCAGGTGAGCTGAACGTTGACCCGGTAAATACCGGTAATCCTCCTGTTGGAACAGTGTACCAAATAAAGGTAGCAGGCAGAGGAGCGGTGGAAGTAAATGTCGCCGACTCCCCGGAACAAATGGTTGCGCTGGCAGGTGCTACTGTGGGAGCATCAGGCAATTCATTAATAAAAACTTCGACTAAAGTTCTTGTCTCACTGGTACATCCGTCTACGACAGCCTCTACATAATAATTTGTGTCACTGGTAAGTGCAGAGGTTTGAAAGTTAGCGCCGGTATAGACAGGTGTTCCTCCGGTTTCGATGGTGTACCAGTTAAATATAGCTCCAATGGGGCTTGTGGCAGAAAGAGTAACCGTTTGTCCGGAACAGATAGTTACATTGGAAGATGCTACACTTGGTGCGTCTGGGTTAGGGTTAACCTGAACGGATACAGCTGTTCTTACAGGATTAACGCATCCGTTTAATGAAGCTTCCGCGTAATAGATGGTAGAAGTATTCAGTACTGGTGAGGTGAAATTAGCACCAGTAAATACAGATGAGCCTCCTGATGCACTTGTATACCAGTTAAACGAAGCTCCTGCAGGTCCTAAGGCTGCCAGCAATGCGGTCTGACCGGAACAGATGGTCTCATTTGCAGAGGCCACCGTAGGGCTGGCAGGAATGGGGTTGACCTGAACTGAAACAAGAGTTCTGCCCGAACTTGTACATCCATCGCTGGTGGCTTCTACATAATAGCTCGTATGGGTAAACATTGACGGTGTTGTAAAGGTTGCCCCCGTATAAAGCGATGTGCCTCCTGCAGCAGAACTGTACCAGTTAAAGGTGGCTCCACCTGGTCCTGTTGCAGTAAGGTCAGCTGTTTGGCCTGTACAGACTATTACGGTAGAAGACTCAACGGTTGGGGCCGAAGGCGTTGGGTTAACTGTTATGGATACCTGTGTCCTTACGGAACTTGTACAACCTGCTACAACAGCTTCCACATAATAAGAGGTAGATGAGTTCAGTGTAGGTGTTGTATAGTTCGCGCCAGTATATACGAGTGTACCACCGGTGGATGCTGTATACCAGTTAAAAGTGGCACCAACCGGGGCAGTGGCGGAAAGCAATGCCGATTGGCCTGAGCAAATTGTAATAGCTGACTCCGCTACAGTTGGGGCGGATGGAAGCGGGGTGATATTGACCGTTACCGGAGTTCGGGTTGTACTGCTACATCCGCTTACAGTCGATTCCACATAATAAGTAGTATCAGACGATAGGGCAGGAGTGGTATACGATGCTCCAGTGTATACAGAGGTACCACCGGTTGATGTTGTATACCAGTTAAAGGTGGCTCCAATCGGGGCAGTAGCCGCTAGTGTTGCGGTCTGACCTGAACAAATCGTTACAGAAGAGGATGCCACTGTGGGTGCTGCTGGAATAGGATTAACCTGAATGGCAACGGGAGTTCTTGTTGTACTTGAACAACCATCGACAGTGGATTGTACATAATATGTTGTGTTTTCCGTCAAAGTTGGTGTTGTAAAATTGGCACCGGTAAATACAGATGTTCCTCCTGAAGATGTGGTGAACCAGTTAAAGGTTGCTCCTAGGGGGCCAGTTGCAGAAAGGGTGGCTGTTTGTCCGGAACAAATTGCAACATTGGATGATGTTACAGTTGGAGCTGCAGGGATAGGATTCACCTGTATAGATACCGGAGTTCTGGTTGAACTGGAACAACTGCCTATTGATGACTGTACGTAGTAGGTCGCATTGGACGTAAGTGGAGGAGTGGTATAACTGGTACCTGTAAAAACAGAAGTACCTCCCGATGCGGAGGTAAACCAGTTGAATGTAACTCCTGATGGACCGGTAGCGGTGAGTGTTGCAGTTTGTCCTGAACATAAGGTGAGGTTCGAGGATGCTACGGTTGGTGCGTCAGGTGCTGCGGATTCATGATAGGCATAGTATATCCTGAAATTGTCGAGGAGACCAATTAAATTGGAAGATAAGGCCAGTCTGACTCTGTCAAAATTAGCACTTGGTTTTAACGTGACCTGAACTTTGGTTCCTCCATCTATCAATCTCAGAATACTAGGAGAAAGAACAGTGGCGTCTCCATTGGATACAGCTCCATTAAACGTTTCAACGGAAACCGCGCCAAAATCATTTAAGGAGATAGGGTTATTGGCACTGCCGACTCCGATAATCAAAGAATCGCATCCATTGCTGGTGGTGGCAGCAGGAAATATTAGGGTTTGTGAAATGGTTACCCCTGCAACCCCTAGTGTCAGGTTAAATTGAGAATAATCCTCAAGATTTGCATTGACCGGGTTGTTTGGGTTGGCAACGTTACAACCTAAGCAGAGTCCTGTAATGGCATTCGTCTGACTGGTTGCATACGTTTGTGCATGACCTTGGTGCTCTATAAGCAATAGAGGCACCAGGAGTAAAAACCACGGATTTTTCAAGAACCCGTGAATTCTTAAATGGTAGATGACCTTTTGCATGTGTATGTTGGTTAGTATGTTAGTGTAAAAGTCTGGTAGTTAATTAATTGTGTGTAAAAGTCGGTTTGTGGACTAAATCCGTTTTTGTTCAAATTGTTTTCGGATTTTAATTTTTTTTTAGGTGTTACTACTTCATAATTAAGTAGTTATGTGTTTGGTGTCGTTGTATGGGGCAGTTAAGGGGTATTAATGTAGAATTTTTAGGTATGAATTCAAAAGAGTTTAAGTTTAGTTATGGAGTTATCCGTAAACCTGTTTTTTTATATGTTCCTTTTTTATATGTTTGTCCACCACCAGGCCGTTCAGCCACCAGACAGCCTTTCAATTAATAATTAGTCATTTTATAGGTTAAAAAAACAGCTATTCTTATTAAGAGTTAAGAGTACCATTGAAGGATTATCCATGGGTAGCTTTTACCCTTTCTAAAAAGAATAGCTCAAAATTATTACAGTAAGTCTTTTAAGAGTTGCCCTAAAACTCTTTTAAGTAAAATCATTGCTTAAAATAATCAGTCAGAATCAGCCCTTCAGCCTTTGGAGGGCTTTTATAAGGATAAATACTCTATTTAGTTAATAGGCCTGGTATAATTTAACCATTGTTATAAAACGCTATGAAAAAACGGCTACTACTTTCTTCCATGCTATTGCTTGGAACCTTTGTATCGCAAGGGCAACAGACACAGGAGTGGAAAGGCAGGATTGCAAAGAATGCCTCCGAATCCATTCCCTATAAACTGGAATTTACCAAAACAGCCCCGGCAGGAGCCCCCAATGTAGTCCTGATATTGCTGGATGATGTTGGGTATGGAGCAATCAGTGCATTCGGAGGGTTGATCAATACCCCCAATCTTGACGCGCTGGCTGACAATGGACTGCGTTATACCAATTTTCATACTACTGGAATATGTTCTCCTACACGTGCTGCTCTGCTGACTGGCCGTAACCATCATGCGGTGGGAATGGGATTGTTCCCGCCTCCTTTTATCTCTGCTGATTTTCCCGGATACAATGGATATATACAGCCGGAGAATGGAACTATCGCAGAAGCATTGCAGGCAAACGGATACAATACCTATCATGTCGGTAAATGGCATCTCACACCAGGTTCAGAATACTCAGATCTTGGTCCTTTTCTGAGATGGCCTTCAGGCAAAGGGTTTGATCATAATCTAAGTTTTCTCGGAGGAGCCACAGATCAGTACAAGTTAGATCTGGTGGAAGACAATAAGCATGTAAAGACAGATGGAAGTCATTTAAATAAAATTATAACAGATAAAGCGATAAGTTATATAACCAGGCAGAAAGAGCTTGCTCCCGATAAACCGTTTTTCCTTTATTATGCAACAGGTGCAGCCCATGCGCCTCATCAGGTGGCGAAGGAGTGGAGTGATAAATACAAAGGCAGGTTTGACGCTGGCTGGGATGTGTACAGAGAAACAGTGTTTGCCAATCAGAAAAGACTGGGGGTAATTCCTGCCAATGCAAAACTGCCTGAAAGAAACAGTTTGTTAAAAGCCTGGAAAGACCTTTCTCCCGAAGAGAAAAAGGTAAATGCCCGCTTCATGGAAGTATATGCTGGCTTCCTGGAATATACAGATTATGAAATCGGCCGTCTGATCACACATTTGAAAACCACCGGCCAATTCGACAATACGGTATTTTTAGTCATAGTTGGAGATAATGGAGCCAGTAAGGAAGGTACTGAATATGGAGTGACGACTCAGAACCCTAATGTTACCACAGGGCTTACCAATCCGATGACCCGTGAAGACTATAAAAAGTTTATTCAAAGTGAATACGATAAGATAGGAGGAAAAGAAGTTATCACAGCTGCCAATTATCCTTTAGGATGGGCACAGGCAACAAACACTCCCTTTAAATTCTGGAAACAGGATGCCAATGCAGAAGGTGCTACACATAATCCTTTAATAGTTTCTTATCCGAAACTAATAAAGGAAAAAGGCGGCATACGTAATCAATACAGCCATGTAATTGATATTTATCCTACTATTCTTGAACTGACGGGCATTCCTCAGCCCGATAAAATTAAGCATGTAGAACAGAAGCCTTTACATGGAACCAGTTTGGTATATTCTATTAACGACAAGAATGCTCCGAGTACTCATACGCAGCAATACTACACCATTTTTGGTAACAGAGCTATTGTAAAAGATGGCTGGAAAGCATCGGCAGCACATCATCCTAATCCTTTGGATTTGGCGTCTTATTTGGGAGAGACGAAACCTGTCTTTGAAAACAATGCGGATAAGGATATATGGGAGCTGTACAATCTGAATGAAGACTTTAACGAACGCGTTGACCTGGCCAAAAAATATCCTGAAAAGCTGAAGGAGCTGAAAGCGATGTTCGATGAGGAAGCAGAGAAATATAATGTCTATCCGCTGATCGATATTGAATATTACATTAAACAAGTTATTAAGACCACCGCAGAACAAACGAAATAAACAGCCATGCTTATAATGAAACTTAACAGACTGAAACTATTCGTAACAGCAGGATTACTGGCATTGGGATCTTCTGCCAGTGCGCAGTACAGTCCTACCCCTGTATTTCAGGGAAAGATCGGTAAAACCCTTGAAGAGACCCAAGAGTCTCGTCCACAAACACAGCCGAAAGCTCCGGAAGGAGCCCCAAATGTAATCTGGATACTTATTGATGATATCGGCTATGGAGCATCTACAGCTTTTGGAGGATTAATTGAGACTCCTAACTTTGACAGACTGGCCAACGAAGGATTAAGGTATACAAATTTTCACACTGCCGCGTATTGCGCTCCAACAAGAGCAGCATTGTTAACCGGAAGAAATACACATTCCGTACACTTCGGATTTTTTGCAAGTACTTCTTATGATGCTCCAGGGTATGATGGTTATTTACCTTTCGAAAAAGCTACAGTGGCAGAAATTCTAAGGGAAAACGGCTACAATACCTTTGCGGTAGGAAAGTACCATTTAACGCATCCGTCCGATGCAACACAGGCTGGTCCTTTTAACAGATGGCCTACAGGACGTGGCTTTGATCATTTTTATGGTTTCCCTCCTGAAACAGGGGCCGGAGATCAGTGGCACCCTATTTTGTATCGTGATACCCACAGGGTCATTGAAGATACCAAAGGAAAGCATGTCAACGAGTTGTTTGCCAACGAAGCTATTAACTTTATAGCAGGCCAAAAATCCGTTGCTCCGGACAAGCCATTCTTCCTGTATTTTGCACCTGGAGCCATGCATGCACCTCATCAGGTTTCCAAAGAATGGATAGATAAGTATAAAGGGAAGTTTGATGCAGGATGGGATAAATACAGGGAAACGGTTTTGAAAAACCAGATTGCCAAAGGACTGGTTCCTGCCAATACAAAATTGCCTCCATTAAACCCTGGAGTAAAACCATGGGATCAATTGTCGGACAATGAGAAAAAAGTCTACCTGCGTCATATGGAAGTGTATGCCGGATTCCTGTCTCAGACAGACTATGAGATCGGTCGCATTATAAACTATGTAGAGAAGATCGGTCAGCTGGACAATACCCTTATTGTACTAATGATTGGAGACAATGGAGCAGAGGGTAGTGCAAGAGAGTTCGGACGCTTTATCACTACTGATCCTGATGATACCCGTGAGCAGGTACTGGCCAAGGAAATCAAAAACCTGGACAAGCTTGGATCAGAAAGCTCTTCAGCGTTATGGCCTGATGGATGGGCTATGGCAACCAACACTCCATTCCGCTTTTATAAGGGGTATGGAAACTATGAAGGTGGTACTCATGATCCGTTAATCCTGTTTTATCCGAAAAAGATTAAAGATAAAGGTGGAATACGAAATCAGTATTCTTATGTAAATGATATTCTTCCTACTACGATAGAACTGGCAGGAGCAAAGGTGCCTACAGTTATCAATGGTTATCCTCAGGAACCTATTGAAGGTGTAAGTCTTGCGTATACCATTGAGCCGGAAAATAAAAATGTGCCGGAGCGGCACACGGTTCAGTACCAGGAAATGACAGGATCTTACAGTATATATAAAGACGGTTGGAAAGCTTCTTTCCCGCACGATCGCCATAAAAGGATTCCAACATCAGAGGAACGTTGGTATTTGTACAATGTCCGTGAAGATTTTAATGAACTGAACGATCTGGCAGCACAATATCCTGAAAAGGTAAAAGAACTTGCAGAGACGTTTGAAGCGGAAGCCTGGAAGTACAATGTATATCCATTAAAAGATGATTGGGTGGTAAAGAATCAGAATGCTTTTGGGAATGCCCGTAAAATAGTTCTGTACAAAGGCAACTTCCTTTCCAGAACTTCAACGCCAAAATTCTATAACGATTCCTATTCGATAACAGCTAACGCAGACGTAACTTCGACTACACAGGGGGTATTGTTTTCATTTGGAAATGTGCTGACAGGTATAAGTTTGTATGTAAAAGATAAAAAACTAGTATTCGCTTACAATGCAGATGGCAGGCTAATCGAGGTAAAATCGGATAAAGATATACCTCCAGGAAAAGTAGCTCTGAAAGCAGAGGTCCTTTATAGTAATAATGGCAAGAACAAATCTGTATCCTTGTATATAAATGGTCAGCCATCAGGTTCTAAAAACCTTGGTAAGATTAGTAATGCAAGCAGCGGATACGATGGACTGGAGGTAGGAAGAGATCTTGGTACTACGGTTACCCCGGCCTATAAAGCACCTTTCGAATTCAATGGAAAATTGCATGAAGTAATACTGGAATTGCTCGAGTCTCCCAAGCTCGCAGAGGAACCAGCCAAATAACATATAGCCGGAGTGTTTTCATTATGAAGCACTCCGGTTCCCTTATGAAGAATCCAATCAGCTATTGTTCATGATGGTTCAGTCAAACTGATTTTTGTATTGAATGAATTCAAACCTTAAAAACACATTACATAAAATTATATGAAGCGAAAAATACGCAAGATACAACAGCTGTCGGCAGCTTTGTTTCTGTCCGCTATGAATTTAGTTCCTTCATTTGCCCAGGAGGAAAAAACAGGTGAAGGTAAAATATTCATTTCCTGGCAGGAGTCTCAGCCATCTTACAAATCAGTTTATGGTGGGAAAAAAGCACCGGCAGGAGCCCCCAATGTTATCTGGATTTTATTGGACGACGTTGGGTATGGTGCAGCCAGTGCGTTCGGCGGTTTAATCAATACACCAACGCTGGACAGCCTTGCTAATAATGGGTTGCGTTATACGAACTTTCATACGACAGGGATCTGTTCGCCTACACGCGCAGCGCTGCTCACTGGGAGAAACTCACATTCCGCGCATATGGGATTGTTCCCAAGTCCAAGTGTAAGAGCAGATTATCCTGGTTATGATGGAAAGATACCGGCCGAGAAGGCAACAATTGCGGAGGTGTTAAATGAAAACGGTTATGCCACCTTTCAGCTTGGAAAATGGCATTTAACACCTGATGAAGAAACGACGGATGCAGGTCCTTTTACACGCTGGCCTTCTGGTAAAGGATTCGATCATAATTTCGGATTCCTGGGTGGTGCTACTGACCAGTATAAACCTGATCTGGTGGAAGATAATGAACATATTAAACCAGATGGTACGCACTTAAACAAACTGCTTGCAGACAAGGCAATCTTTTATATCTCCAGATTAAAGAGCAAAGCACCGGATAAGCCATTTTTTATTTACTGGGCACCTGGCGCTACACATGCTCCTCATCAGGTAGATAAACAATGGAGCGATAAGTATAAAGGTAAATTTGATGCAGGTTGGGATGTATACCGTGAAAAGGTATTGGCCAATCAGAAGAAACTGGGTACTGTACCTGCCAATGCTCAGCTGCCTGCACGAAATCCTCTTGTAAAAGCATGGAAAGACCTTCCGGAAGAAGAACGTAAGCTGTTTGCCCGTTATATGGAAGTCTATGCAGGATTTCTGGAGTATACGGATTATGAAATCGGGAGAGTACTGAACTATTTAAAAGAGACGGGGCAACTGGAAAATACAGCAGTGTTTGTTTCTGTTGGTGACAATGGAGCCAGCAAGGAAGGTACGGATTATGGTGTAACAACAAAATCGGTAGCTTTTGGCAGAGATAAGCTAACCCGTGAAGAGTACAGAAAGCTGGTGTTAAGTGAGTATGATAAAATCGGAGGAAAAGATGTTATTACAGCAGCTAATTATCCTCTGGGATGGGCGCAGGCCGCCAATACCCCCTTTAAGCACTGGAAACAGGATGCAAATTCAGAAGGTGGGACACACAATCCTCTTATTATCTTTTATCCAAAAGGTATAAAGGAAAGAGGTATAAGAAATCAGTATGCACATGTGATAGATCTGTACCCTACAACATTGAAGTTAATAGGGTTGGAGTTTCCGGAGAAAGTTAAAAACTATGTACAGGCTCCACTGGAAGGACAGGAACTGAATTATTCCTTTGCCAATCCTAATGCTCCAACAAAGCATACGCAACAGTATTATACCATAGCAGGATCAAGAGCTATTTACAAAGATGGATGGAAAGCAGCAGCACATCATCGCCCGGATTATATTGATTTTTCCTTTTTTGAAGGAGAAAGAAAACAAGTTGTTTCTGATCCATCAAAAGATGTATGGGAGTTGTACAATCTGAATGAAGATTTTAATGAACGCAACAACCTGGCCGCAAAATATCCTGAAAAGCTAAAAGAACTGAAAGAACTCTATGAAAGCGAAGCGAAGAAGTACAACGTGTATCCTTTGATAGACTGGGATTATGCAGGCAGAATAAGAATGCAGCAAAATGCAGTAGTGAATGATGTTAATTCAGACAAGAAATAGTAATCTTAAAAGTTAAAGATGTATATCAAAAGCGCTTCTCCTACAGGGGAAACGCTTTTGTACTTTTGGTCCGAAATTTTTCAGCTTTCAACTTTATACGTTTAACGTTCTCATTGCCTCACCAGATAAGCATGTTCTTTTCCTACCGGGTCGTCATTCACTTCAGAGCCTATATTAATTTTTACCCACTTAATTGTGCCTGTGAAAACACCCTGATAAGTGGTGTAGTCTTCAGTTACCGGTGCACCTGAGTCTTTGCCAATGTCGGTAAAATCATCTGCAGAAAAAAGAAACGGTACTGTGTTTTCTATCCGTCCCTGGCCTATCAAATGATCGTCTGCATAAAGCGTTCCTGAACCTCCTTTACCGATACCACCTCCGTCATAGGTAAATTCGAAATGAATGTAATGCTTACCGGCTTGCAGTTGTTCATTGCTTCCTATGTAATAATGTTGTCGGTTAAACCAGTTGTAGCAGAATACCGGATAGCCGTTTTTCATATACAGCGACCAGCCCGCAAATCTTCCGCCCTGTGCTATAATGGCTCCATTGGTAGTGTCTTCTTTTAGCTCTACTTCAGCAGTAATGGAAAAGGATTTGTTCTTAATGTTCAGAACAGTATTTTCATTAAGATGTGTCATATCAGGATAAAGGATCATAAACGAGCGGTCCTTAAGCAGATCAGGTCGTCCTGCAAGGTCTGAGTTGGCTCGTTCGGCTTTTCTGTCATCCAGTGGGAATACCTTATGTTTCGATGCTTCAATAAGAAATAAGTCCTGTAGTTCTTTGAGCTTGTCAGGATTCTGCGAGGCTATGTTGTTGGCCTGGCTCCAGTCGTCCGGTGCATAAAGTTCCCATACATCTTCGTTAAATGGTTTATTGATGCCAGCCAGTTCCCATGGAACGGAGTGAATCGTACAGGCAGACCAGCCATCATGATAAATCCCTCTGTTACCATTGATTTCAAAATACTGGGTGGTATGTTTGTCAGGTGCGTGAGGATCATCAAATGTATAGGCAAAGCTGATACCTTCCAGTGGTTCCTGCTGAATGCCATTGACAAACTGTGGAGCTGGGATTTTAGCTGCTTCCAGGATGGTTGGTACCACATCTATTACATGACACCATTGTGGACGAATTTCATTTTTAGAGGCAATACCATTGGGCCAGTGGGTAATCATTCCGGTCCGTGTACCTCCCCAATGTGAAGCGATTTGTTTGGTCCACTGGTAGGGCGTATTCAGAGCGTGTGCCCAACCTACAGGGTAATGGTTGTAGGCTTTGGGAGTGCCAATGTCATCGAGATGGTTAAGAATATTTTCTGTGGTGTCCGGTAAGTTATTTAAGGCAGCTACCTCATTGATACATCCAGTTATGCCTCCTTCACCACTGGCTCCGTTATCTCCTAAAATGTAAAAGATAAGTGTATTGTCAAGCTCTTCTATTGTTTCGAGAGTAGAAAGCAGCCTTCCCACCTGGTGGTCGGTGTGTGCTGCAAATCCTGCATACGCTTCCATGAGACGGGTGGCGGCAAGTTTTTCATGCTCATTAAGACTATCCCACGCTGGTATTTCCTGTGGTCGGGGAGACAGTTTGCAATCCTGAGGTACGATACCTGATTCTTTCTGTTTTTGTAGTGTTATTTCCCTTTGCTGGTCCCATCCATGATCAAATTTTCCCCTGTATTTTTCAATATATTCTTTTGGAGCGTGATGAGGCGCATGTGTAGCACCAAATGACAGATAAACGAAAAATGGTTTGTCCGGTGCCATTGTTTTTTGCTGCCGGATGTAGCTGATCGCCTTATTGGTTATGTCTGCACTGAAATGGTATTCAGGATCATTTGGCGGTTCAACCGGGGTAGTGCCTTCGATCAAAGATGGATTCCATTGATTGGTTTCTCCACCGATAAAGCCATAAAATTTTTCAAATCCTTCGCCCGTAGGCCAGCGGTCAAAGGGGCCGGCAATACTTGTTTCCCATACGGGAGTCTGGTGCATTTTTCCAAACGCAGCAGTGTTATAACCATTCATAACCAGTGTTTGTGCAATAGTAGCCATGCTGTCCGGCCTGACTGTATTGTACCCCGGATAGGAGGTGGCGCACTCCGTAATTCCTGCCATGTTCACAGAGTGATGGTTTCTCCCTGTAAGTAATGCAGCACGGGTGGGTGAGCATAATGCAGTAGTATGAAATCGGCTATACCTTAGTCCGTTTTGAGCAAGCTTTTCAGCGTTGGGCATGTAGCAGGGGCCTCCGAATGCACTGCTGGCTCCAAAGCCCATATCATCAATCAGTACAATCAAAATATTCGGAGCATCTTTAGGAGGCCTGAGCTCTTCAATGGAGTCTGCTTTAGGAGCCTTTCGTATATCGACAGGTGTTACGGTCTTTTCTGTAGTTTGGGGAATAGGGAGGTGAAATCTGTTTAAAGGATGTTTTTTTTTCATAGTTGGAGTTTGTATAAAGTTTTATTGAAAGGATACAAAATGTATCTTATTGGGTTAACCACAGAGGTGAAGAACATGTTAAAGCGTGTTGCCGGAGTTAATGCAAGGTCGGAGCAGATTGGTTACTGAACATGTGTGCTGTTTATTGGTTGAAGGTTGTATGAAAACACATGAAGCGTATCTCCAGGAGGCTATAGATTATGCAATAGAAAATGTTAGGTTAAACGGAGGAAAGCCTTTTGCTGCCCTGGTTGTTAAAGAAGGGGAAATTGTAGGTCTGGGAAAAAATGAGGTACTCCTTACGCATGATCCTACAGCGCATGCTGAAATGCTGGCAATAAGGCATGCATCCTCAACGTTGCAGTCAGAACATTTGGGAGATTGTATCCTATATGCAAGTAGCCATCCATGTCCAATGTGCCTTGCTGCTATTTATATAGCCGGAATAAAAACGGTTTATTACGGATCTTCATTAGAACAGGCATCCCGACATGGCTTTGGGGTAGATCAGCTGTATGCTGAAATAGGTAAAACTAATGAACTTAGACGTCATCCATTACAACAGTTAACTGTCGAGGAGGCAGAAAATCCTTTTCTGGTATGGAAAGAAGCGTATAATCCGTCTGAGCTTTTACCCTAGAATTAAAGCATTTTGGGCTTTTTTGAAAAGTAAAAATATTTTTGAACATTCAGGAAAAACAATGGGTAGAAGTGCGCATAAGATCTGTTGTAAACAGGATAGGCACATCCAATATCAATTCGGTTATTAGAGTTCATGATCAACTGAATGGAAGGCCTTATTTCGGAATATTTTCCATCCATCAGACTGTTGTAGATGTTCTTGTCAAAATATTGAAAGTAGCTGAAATCATAAGGCGCATCTCTTACCGTCATTTTGGCCGCTTCATAGTCTCGGTTTACAAATTCAACATACAGGTTTATATTTAAATCGTTGTACGTATTGTATTTGGGTGGGTAAAGCCGATAACCGAAAGAAAGGTCGTAGTTATTGGCAGTCCCGGACTGAAACGTGATTTGCTGTGCTTTGTCTTTGTATAGCAAGGGGTGTGTATAAGCATAGGTGAAGGAAGCTGCAAAGCGTTTGTATAAAAGGGTAACAATTGCTCCTCCGCCAAAACCGGTGTTATCTCCTTTTAAAAATGGTTCAGATTCATCGTGTGGAGTGAACCCTTTGCAGGCTTGCCCAAACAAGGCCACTCTCAGGTGCTTTTGAAAATCATCTATACTGATTACCCTTTGTTTCAGATAAATGTTGATTCCTTCCAGTAAATACGGATTGGGCTTGTAGTTGCGTTGGTGATGATTGATAAAGTAATTTTGAAGATTTGCAGGAAATTTACGTTGATGGTGGTTGGAAACTGCTGCCGTTAGCATTAAGGTTGTTTTTCCGGTAAGTCCGTACATAGCTCTTACGGCCCCCCAGTTTCTCTGTCGCTGAGATGGGATTTCTTTAAAGCCTTCAAATAAAAAACGTAACCCCAGGGTATTTTTGGGAATATTGCTTGCAGGCTCTGCATAAGGAAATAATTCCTGGGAAAAGCCGCTTACATGTAAACTGAGAAGAAAAATCAGAATCAGTAGCTTTTTCATAGGCAGATGTGATAGGCGTTCAGTTTTTCATTATGAAGTTTATCATTCTCCCTGATGAAATAAGACCATTGGCTGTATTCCTTTTTGTTAATCAGGTTTTTGTCGAGAAAGCGAATAGATTTTTCTCCTGAAAGGTCGGATTTATTTTCTCCTAAAATATAGAATTTTTCTCCATCGATATAAAAGGCATTTCCCTGAAGACTTATGGTGTCAAAATTCAGCGTGGTGACAATATCTCTAACTGAAAACCCTGAATCAAAAATTTTTTTGCTGACTTTTTTAAAATCTGTTTTACGATTATTGCGGAAGTATACTATTGCTTCATTCGCATTGAGGTCCATTTGTACCGACTCTACGAAATCCAGTTGAAGTAAAAGCCTTTCCACACCATTGGAGCACATGGAGCATGTGAGGCCGTCAATACCCACCTTGGCCGATTTAAACTGGGCATTTGAGTAAAACCCTGAGAAGAATAAAAATATCAGAAGAAGAATCTTTGTTTTCATAGAGTTCAAAAAAGCAAACGCCTAACATCCAACTTTGTTGTACACCCAATTATTCGTTTTAATCCGTGAATTAAACAAAATAATTTATTTAATACACATGAAAGGAAGCTATCTTTCTAAAGATTTGTGAAGTAATAAACGATCGTTTATTTTGTTGATGAAATAAAGGAGAAATGGAATATCATTTATACATCAAAAATATGGTATGTAACCGCTGTATCAAGGTGGTTCGGGAAGAGTTGGAAAAGCTGTCCATGAAAGTAAAAGACATCCAATTGGGAGAAGCGGTTATAGAGGCGGCAGAAGAACCGGATATGTCGAAAATAAAAGAAGTAATGGAAGCGAACGGATTTGAAGTGCTGGAAGACAAAAAGGTCAAATTAGTGGAGAAAATTAAAACCCTTCTGATAGAGCAGATCCATCATCAGGAGGGAAAGTTTGGGCTGAATTATTCCGAATTTCTTTCGAAAGAGATTGGCAGAGACTATCATTCATTGTCCCAGTTGTTCTCTTCCATAGAAAACCTTACCATAGAGAAATTTATCATCCTTCAGAAGATTGAAAAAGTAAAAGAGTATTTGATATACAACGAGTTAACCCTGAGTGAGCTGGCCTATAAACTTGGCTATAGCAGCGTTGCCCACCTCAGCAATCAGTTTAAGCAGGTGACAGGGTTTTCTCCCTCAGAGTTCAAAAAACTTAAAACCCACCAGAGAAAACCACTGGACGGAATAAATTGAAAGTTTTAAGTAGTAAGTAATTGGTAGTTAATATCCTTTCTTACAACTTACAACTTAATACTTAAAACTTTTTCTGTAAGTCTTTCCCATAATTCTGTAAGCTATTTCGATCTGTTATATTGTTACTTTGTCAGGATAAGGTGAATTGTCGATTTTTAAAAAGGAGATTGATTGAAAATGAGTACTGTAAAGAAAATATTTCCTGTAGAAGGATTGAGCTGTGCCTCATGTGCTGCCAGTGTGGAGTCCATTTTGAAATCGATTCCGGAGGTAAGAGAGGTAAACGTAAACTATGCTACTTCTGCGGCACAGGTGACTTACGATAGTGCTTATCCCGCCACCAGGCTCAAAGAAGCAGTTCAGTCCATTGGCTATGATTTGATACTGGAGGAGGAAGGTCCCAAGGCTGAGGAATCCGAATCGTCGGAACATTTTACAAAGCTTAGAAGGAATGCCTTTCTGTCTCTTGCCTTTTCTATTCCCGTGGTGGTATTAGGAATGTTTTTTCACATGTCGCCCTATGCCAATGAAATCATGCTGCTATTGACAGCTCCGGTCATTCTGGTATTCGGGAAACAGTTTTTTGTTAATGCGTTTCGGTTACTGAGACACGGACAAATGAATATGGACACACTTGTGGCCTTAAGTACGGGCATTGCCTTTGCGTTCAGTACGTTCAATACATTGTTTCCTGAAGTGTTGTTAAAACAGGGAGTTCATCCGGATGTGTATTTTGAGGCTGCAGCAGTGGTAATTGCCTTTATTCTGCTGGGTCGTATGCTTGAAGAACGGGCGAAGCAGAAAACGGGAAGTGCCATAAAAAAACTTATGGGACTTCAGCCCAAAACGGTAAAAGTAATTAGGAATGGAGCTGAAGTTGAATTAAAACTGGAAGAAGTAGTCAAAGGAGATGAGATCATCATTCGTTCCGGGGAAAAAATACCGGTGGATGGATTGGTTGTTTCAGGGAACTCCTATGTGGATGAAAGCACAATAACCGGAGAACCGATCCCGGCGGAGAAGATTGCCGGCAAGAAGGTATTTGCGGGTACGCTCAATCAAAAGGGCAGTTTTATCATGAAAGCAGAAAAGGTTGGTTCCGAGACCTTGCTGGCCGGAATCATTAAAATGGTGCAGGAAGCCCAGGGCTCAAAAGCTCCGGTCCAGAAGCTTGCCGATAAGGTTGCCGGTATTTTTGTTCCCATTGTAATAGGAATTGCCTTACTGACTTTCATTGTATGGTTCATAGCAGGTGGAGAAGATAGTTTTACCCATGCTTTACTGGCCATGATTACAGTACTGGTTATTGCATGTCCCTGTGCACTTGGACTGGCAACTCCTACAGCTATTATGGTGGGAATTGGTAAAGGTGCAGAAAAAGGTATTCTCATCAGAGATGCTGAAAGCCTGGAACTGGCCAGGAAAACACAGGTACTTGTGTTGGATAAAACGGGTACCATTACCATGGGGAAACCAAGGGTAACAGATGTTTACTGGAAGGAACAAATTGACAATAAACCCTTACTGGAAAGTATTATACTAACTGCTGAACGTAAGTCTGTTCATCCGCTGGCGGAAGCAGTGGTTCAATATTACGGGGAGCAAAACACTTCAGAGGTAGTATTGGAGCGTTTTGAAAGTCAGACCGGAAAAGGGGTGAAAGCTTTGTATCAGGGAGAAACCTATTATATAGGAAGCCGGAAGTATATTACAAACGATGTTGGAGCAGAGTGGACATCGGATATGGAACTTGTCTCGGAACAGTATAGTGCAGATGCCAAAACCCTGATCTTTATAGCAACCTCCAAAGAGGTACTGGCCCTTATAGCGGTGGCAGATCAGGTAAAACAAGGTTCCGGCGAAGCCATACAAAAAATAAAGGATCTTGGCATCGATGTCTATATGCTTACCGGAGATACCGCTCAGACAGCAGAAGCGATAGCCAGAAAAACAGGAATAGAAAATTATAAGGCCGAAGTACTTCCATCTGAAAAAGCAGAATTTGTGAAGCAGTTGAAGAAAGATGGTAAAGTGGTCGCAATGGCGGGAGACGGGGTGAACGATGCTGAAGCACTTGCCTTTGCAGATGTCAGCATTGCAATGGCTCAGGGATCTGACATTGCCATAGATGTGGCAAAGATTACCCTGATGTCTTCGGATCTGAGATTGATTCCGGAAAGTTTAAAATTAAGCAGGTTTACCGTAAATACCATTCGACAAAATCTCTTCTGGGCCTTCATTTACAATGTGATCGGAATTCCGCTTGCTGCGGGAGTATTGTATCCTGTTAACGGTTTTCTGCTTAATCCAATGCTTGCCGGACTGGCGATGGCCTTGAGCAGTGTATCTGTTGTACTAAACAGCCTTCGATTAAAAACGGTAAGACTTTAATTGTAACAAAAAGTGAAAATTTTGTAAATTTTCAAACTCTGTACATAGTAATTTTAGAGACTAACCAATATAGATGATTATGGTAACGCTTCAATTTAAAACAAACATCAAATGCAGTGCTTGTGTGGAGAAGGCGGGAAAAGCCCTGGACGAGGAAACTGAAATACAGGAATGGAAGGTTGATGTAACGTCCAACGACAAAATTCTGACAGTTAAGGGTGAAAATATTTCTCCCGAGCTCGTACAAAAAACGCTTGATAAGGCGGGGTATAAAATAGTATCTTAATGATGCTTTATACTGCTCTGTATCTTTTTTTGACTTATGTTCAGAAAAGAGACAGAGCAGTTTGATTTTTCCATCAGGGTGTCCAGTATTCAAGTTCGTAAAGTTGGCCTTCTTTAAATCTTAAAATCCATTCATCTGTCCATGCTTTCCTGGGATTAATCCTTACCAGTCTGTAGGTTTCTTTTTGTTCAGGATCAAAATAGTCGTACGAAATTTTTACAGAAACTGGAAATAGCTTTTTTACCTCTTCCAGTTTGGTTGAATGACATAAGGTTATGGTAGGATAGATGAGTCTGAGGTTACCGGGTGATTCATGGAACCGGACGAGCTTCAGATTAACTTTATCTCCGTTTACCAGAAAGTCCATTCCTTTATACGACCACCTATAAACAGGATTAGATAAGGGAAATTTTTCAGGCCGGTACAAGCCGGATGCTCCACAGCTGCTTGCTATTAAGGGAGCTCCTAACTCAGAAAGCAATGTAAGGGTGTCTGTAAATACTGGTAGTGTTCCGATTTTAAGGGAATCAATGTGTAAGACTTCGTCCCAGAGACTGGGCTTGCAGCACTCCTGCCGAATGTTTTCTGAAGGTTTTCCGACAGAAAGAAAAATATAAAGTGTAGACCAAGTGATAATTTTCCTAATCATGCTTTCTCACAATCCCTAAAATGGTAACTCGGTCAGGAGGTTGCTGGTTTGTAGTGAGTCGTTAGGCCTTATAATATAATGTATTAGGATAAACCAACCCCTGCTGTAGCGGTGAATTCTATGATGACAACCCAGGAAGGAGGTCTGCGGAATATTTCGACGCATAGGGTTAACACCCTATGCTGCTATAAGATCACTCCCTCCGGTGCTTTATAGGGCAACATTGTATTTGGAATCAGAGCCTGCCTTGGGTTAAAGCATTTACTTTATTCGGTAACAATCGGGAAGTCATGTCCTCTTGAAAAGGTATAAGGATATTGGGATTTGCCGCGATACTTTTTATTTATCTCCGGGATCTGATCGTCCAGAAAAGATTTCAATTCATATACGGTGATCTTTCCATCTTTGGGCGTACCATCTGCTTCTCCCTTTAATGCTTTAAGGAGAATATAGGTAAATAATCCGTGTCCCAGTTCACTTACTTCTATAGCGGTTTCATTGCTTCCTGCAGAGGCCAGTACATGTACCCCTGAGCTTCTGGCAAGCTGGGCGATTGCTTTTTCTTCTATACCACCTCTTGAGGCCAGAAACTCTATGGATCCTCCGGAGTGACAGGCATCCATAATGATGATTTGCTTTAGGGCTTTGATTTCTCTGAATTTCTGTTGCAACTCTGATGCTTCGATGGCTTCCTTTGTCAGTGTGTTTTTTTCATACAGGCGGGTGCATTCGGAAGGTATAAAAAAGAATTGATCCTCTGTCATACTTCCATGGCCGGCATAATAAAAGATAAACACATCGTTCTTTTGAATTTTTTTGGCAAGTTCGTTCAACGTTTTTAAAATGTTACCTTTGGTGGCTTCTTCATTGTAAAGGGTGGTCAGTTCAATTTTTTTAAACATCTTTTGGCCTTTTTCTTTAAGAAGTTTAGAAAAAGCTTCAGCATCTTCTTTGGCAAAAGTGAGGTTCATGGATGGGTTTTTGTATTTGTCGATGCCTATTGAAAGGATATGACATGTACTGGCTAGTTCTCCGGATTCGGAATGTATTTCTGCATAAGAGGTCGAAGACTCTATACGATCTTTGCTGAAGGCGCTGGCTTCAAAACTGTTGATCCCGTGCACAAGGGATACTGTTTCTTTTAACACTGCATGTTCTCCTTTTTTATTGGGAAGGTATTTAACGTTACCAAAAGAGATTCTTTTACCGTTATGAAGGACCTTTATTTCATCTATTCCTCCTCCGTTGTCTGTAACTTTAAGGTATACTTCAGCTTCCGCTTTCCCTTCGGATTTTAATGCAGTGATTTTTACAGATGGTGGCGGAGCGGTTTTTAGAAGGTCCTCAACGCTTTTGTACATGCCTGTTCCTCTATGGTTGAACAGGGAGGGAAGCAGATCCGGTTTGTAGAATTTTTCAATTAACTGTTCGGTGGAATAAAGGCGTGTTCCTTTTACAAAGTGAACATAGTTCATTGCTCCGGAAGTACCATTAAAATAGCCTTCGCGGGTTAGCACGATCCAGTCTTTGTTTCGTATGTAAATGTGCTCAAAGAACTCCTGACTTTTCTCTAGGTTCCAGAATTTTACAGAACCGTCCAGTGAAGCGCTGAGAAGCATTTTGCCATCGTTGCTGAGGGTCAGGTTGCTGATCTCTGCTTTATGGCCTTCCAGCTGCTTCAAAACTTTTCCGTTTTGCCAGTCCCACACCCGGATGATCCGGTCGTCCCCCGCAGTGATAACGCGAGAACCATCCGGAGTAAATACCGCTGCATGAACAGGGGTTTGATTTCCGTTAAGCTTTTTTATCATTAACCCTGTTTGAATATCCCAGATACGGGTGGTTCCATCCCATGAACTGCTCATCATTATATTGGGCTGAGAAGGGTGGAAGGTTATAGACGATACGACATCCGTATGACCTATAAATGTTTTTACCCGTGTTCTGGAGTCCGGTTCGAATAACTCTAATGTTTTGTCCAAACGGGCAAGCACCAGGTATAAGCCGTCAGGAGTAAAGGAAAAGGTATAGGCAGAATTGTTGTTCAGGTCAATACGGTTAACCAGTGTTCCTTTTTTTGAATCAAAGATGTTGAGGGTTGCATCCCATCCGCTGGTGGCCACAGTTGATTCGTCGGGACTAAAATGTATGTCCAGTATGGGCTCAAGGTGTCCTTTTAGATCAAAAGATGGTTGTCCTTTATCTGGTGACCAGATTTTAACGCCTCCTTTAGAATCGCCCGAAACGATCGTTTTGCCGTCTTTGGTTATGTCTAGGGAAATAACAGGTTTGGAATGCTCTGAGAATCTGATTTGGGGAGTACCTGTTGCAATATCCCAGAGCTTAATTTCTTTTCCGGTTTTGGTTCTGATGATTTCTTTCCCATTGGGCAGCAGGATTACCTTATTTTTTAATCGTAAATACTTGCTTATATGTGAATGCCAGTAACTGTTAGGATTGTATCCGAGCTCCTGGGCATCGTTTTCATTCAGTAATCCTTTAAAGGTTTTGATTCTCTGGCCGGTTAATCTATTGTATTCTGTAACCACGTTATCATCGGAAGCAATATAGACAGACTCATTGCCAACGCCTAAAGCGGCTGCAGTGATTTTATGATTTTCCGGAGCGGGAATATAAAGTAAGGAATCTTTTCTTCCTCGCTGAAAAATTACAGCCCCTTTCTCGGTAGCGGTGAGAATAAACCTGTCGTTGGTGCTAATATCAATACTCCTGATATCTTTCATTTCGCTGCCATAACTGGTCAGGAGTCTGCCGGTCCTGAGGTCGTATTCACCTGTGGAGCTGTTGGCTGATAGTTTTACTAATGCATTCCCCTCTTTGGTGAATTGATTGTACGTTCCACATCCTCCGCACCATCCTTCTTCTGGTTTGATAGTGGTCACCAGTGACCAGTTGCTTGTTTCGTAAACTCTGGTGGTACGGTTATCTTCTCCCAGGGCACACAGCTTCCCGTCTTTACTAAACTGGATATGCACGCCCAGTCCAAGACCCAGGTCAGGGGATGCTTCTATGGTTTTTATAAGATTTCCTGAAGGAAAGGAGTAAATGGACACAACATCAGCATAACCTGAAGTAAGCAGTAACGTGCCATCAGGAGAAAATACGGCATCGGTTAAACTTTTTTCGGAAGGAGGGGTGGAAAAGACCTGTTGTCCGGTTGCTACTTCCCAAACACAGGCAGTTCCGTCCATGCTGCTTGTAACCAGGTAGTTGCCATCTCTGCTAAAATGCACCGAGGAGATCGCATGTGTATGTCCGACGAAACTCCTTAGTTCTCTTCCGGAATTGATGTCCCATAGTTTGGCTGTTTTGTCCTTACTCCCGGTTGCCATCAAAACGCCTTCTGAATCGATAGCAATACTTTTAATAGAAGCAAAATGTCCTTTTTGTAATACCGTTTCGATGGTAGTTTGAGCGAAAAGGCCTGGAATACTACAGGAGCAAAAGAATACTGCGAGTAACAGTTTTTTCATAAGGTCAGACTGGTAATACTAATCTAAATTACAAGTTTTATCGCTTAAATGATGCTGTGCGTTAATTAAAAAGAAAAAAAACAGATTGGGTGTTTAATGGTTTGGATATGAGGTTATTTATGGTTTGTGTTGTAGAGGTGAAGGGTTAAATGGCTTGTTTTTTCCCTGAGAATTTTTTGAATAAAAACAAAACGGAAAGGTACAGCACTACTCCGGCAATGGGGGCTACCAGACACCAGGCCACAATTGCGTGAACAATTGCATTGCCAAAGAGCAGGATAGATCCCCAGATATCCTGACGAAACATTGTTGTAAACTCTTCCAGAGGAGTGTTGAACGTAGCATCTCCGAAAAGGTAAGCTCCTAATTTATAGAATGGCAAAATGGTGATGATCTGGATAGGATAAGTGGTGTAGTTGACAAGCTGAATGCCAGCCAGGTTTACTCTGAATAGCAATGCTGCAAGGGTGCAAAGCAAAGTCGTAGGACCGATGACTGGAAAAGCTCCTATGGTGATGCCAAGCGCCACAGTCAGGGCCAGCTTTTCCGGAGAGGTCCCTTGTTTAATGAAATTAGTAAGTAAGCGGAATAGTTTAGTTTTACGAAATACAGAAAAGCTCATGTAAAACTAATCCATTTCCGGTCCTATTTGTTTGACTTGGCTACATCAAAATTACAAAGCACTGTTCGAAGTGTTTTTATTTAGCTTACTTCTGTGCCTTCCGTAAAACAGGTAAACAACTAAGCCCAGTAGTAGCCATATCATGAAGCGGCTCCAGTTGGTAACTCCTAATTCAGTCATTAGGTACAGGTTGGTCAGGAAACCAAGGGCAGGAATCAAAGACAAATTTTTCTTAAAGGCAAACCAGGCTGTAACAGCAAAAATCAGGAGGAAGATAAGAATCGGAAACTCTTCTGTTATTAGATAAGAATCTCCGGTCATATTCATATAAATCAAAACATCGCCTTTAGCCAAAAACAGGATGACTAATGTTACAAAAAACAAAACCGGTACAATTATTTTTCCATTAATGTATTTCACCTTAAATGAATTTCCTGTCCCGGGAGGGTTGATCATAACGCCGGCACATACAATCGCAAAGGCGAACAAGGTACCGATGCTGCAAAGATCGGTGACTTCTGTCAGGTTCATAAACATGGCAGGCAGGGCTACTACAATACCTGTGACAATGGTCGAAAAAGAAGGTGTTTTGAATTTGGGGTGAATTCTGGCAAATACTCCGGGCAGCAGACCGTCACGACTCATGCTTAGCCATATTCTGGGCTGTCCCAGCTGGAATACAAGTAAAACGCTGGTCATGGCAATAACCGCACTGAAAGCAATAATTCCTGAAAGAAAACTCAAATGGTATTTTTCAAACGCATACGCAAGAGGATCGCCAACGGCAAGTTCGCTATAGTGAACCATGCCTGTAAGTACCAGCGTTACGACAACATACAGCAATGTACATATCACAAGGGAAAGAAACATGGCTTTAGGAAGATCTTTTTCCGGATTTATCGACTCTTCTGCGGTAGTAGAAATGGCATCAAATCCTATATAAGCAAAAAAAACGGCAGAAACACCTTTTAAAACTCCACTGATCCCGTTAGGCGCAAAAGGGCTCCAGTTGGCTGGCTGTATATAAAACACTCCGGCCGCAATAAACAGTGCTATTACCAGAAGTTTAATTCCTACGAGAATATTACTGGTAACTTTGCTTTCCCTAATGCCGACATATACAAGCATTGTAATAAAGGCAGTGATGAGAAATGCCGGAAAATCAAACACGATATGGACGCCATTGATTATCGGGGCGTTGTTCCAGGCATGATATCCTTCCATAAGTATAGGATTGATACTGGAAGCCGGCTGTCCACTCTTTAATAATTCGGTTACTTCCGTATAGGCTCGGGAAGCAGTAAGAAAATCCATGGTAAGGTACTCAGGAAGGTGCCACCCAAATCCTTTTAGCAGAGAGGTAAAATAGTCCGACCAGGAGATGGCCACAGCCACATTGCCGATAGCGTATTCCATCAGCAAATCCCATCCTATAATCCAGGCCAGCAGTTCCCCGAATGCCACATAGGCATAAGTATAGGCACTCCCGGAAACAGGAACCGAAGAGGCGAATTCGGCATAGCAGAGGGCCGAGAACAGGCAGGCAATGGCTGTAAAGATAAAGAGCAAAGAGACTGCAGGACCGCCGGAAGCGCTGGCATTGCCAATGGTACTGAAAATACCCGCCCCCACAATCGCTGCGATTCCAAAAGAAGTGAGATCTCTCAGTCTTAAAGATCTTTTTAGAGTATGATGTTCCAGTTGTTCGATTTCTACAGTACTTCTGATAGAATCTTCAATCGTCTTTTTTCTGAAAAAATCTTTTGCTATCACGGAATTGTCCTTTCTGCCATGAAGATAGAATATTATGATTAAATGGAAAAATCGGGAAAAGGGTATTCGGATGTCTGAAGGGATGTTTTCTTTTTAAATAGAAATCTGGAGTTTTTGACAGATTTAAAAGTTTTAAATTCAATATAAATATGAAAAATTTTAGAAATGACGATGGTTTGGTAAATTTAACAGGTGAAATTTTTTTTTATAACAGCAATTTTAAGATGACCAGACAATTTTTTTCGTTTCCATTGGCATACAAATGCTTTCAGTCAGTCGTATACATGTTAAATTATCATAGCCTGATGTAGTGTTATTTTACGCTGGATTTCTTTGAGGCAATAGTTGATTGTAATTGCTTTAGTAAGCCCAAAATCCCGATTTAAAGATTTGAGATTAAACTTATGAAATATTTTTCAAGCATTGAAAAAGCTGTCTATCTGATTGATATAAAAAGGACCAATGAAGCTGTTCGATTACTAAAGGAAGTAATAAGCAGTTATCCTTCAGTTGCACACCCTCACTCACTGCTATCACTATGTTTGTCAGATTCTGGCCAGCATGCATCTGCTCTTGAAGAAGCGAAGCTAGCTGTTTCCATAGAACCAGATACTTCGTTTCCTTATTATGCGCTTGCCTGTGCTCATTTTTCAAAGGGTAATTTTTTACAGGCAGAATCTGCTATTCGTCAGGCTTTGGCAATCGATCCGGATTCGGATTCTTATATGTACATACTTGCTGCCAGCTTTTTTAATCGGGGAAAGTACGAGAAATGTATGGAAGCTGTTCAGCATGGACTGCGGATAGATCCTAACAATAAAGATCTGCTGACATTAAAGAGCTTTGTTTATAATAATAAGGGAGATTTAAACAAAGCAGATGAATTTATTACAAAAAGCCTTAAAGAAGATCCTGAAAATGTGGTGGCATTGACCAGGAAAGGTTGGATTTATCTTGATAAAGGAAATTATAAGTCCGCACAAACAACCTTTTTGGATACATTGTCAAAAGATCCAATGAATGAATTGGCAAGAGAAGGTTTGTTGGAGGTATATAAATTGAAAAGCAAAGTTTTTAATTTTTTTATCAGTAAAAGCTTTCGGACATTTTACTTTGAGTTCAGATGGTATACCATATTTTATTTGCTGATTTTTATTAAAACACTTCCAATATGGTTGCTTTTACTTAGTGGTTACCTTCTAATAGGTTGGTACCTGAGCGTTCTTTTTACCTTTATATTGAGGTTTGGAAAAAGGACAAAATATCTGGTCACGAGCAGACAAAAGAAACAGTCAGATGTTTTTGTTGGGTTGAATGTCCTTATAGGAGTGTTAGCAGTTAGTGCGGAGTGGTTTGGATCGGATGTATTATGGAAGGTTGCATGGATCATGCTGGCATTGTTGTTTATAGTCCTGGGTACTTTTGAAATTAACTCAAAAATGAATAGATGGGTATCTGCAGGGTGGGGCCTGCTTTTGATTGGAATGGTAGTGTTGACGATTGGCTATCCGGTGTATATCGTAGCTATTGCAAGTATATTGGCAATCTGTGCCTATGGATTAGGATGGAGTATACGCTTTGTATAAGGATACTAAAATTGTGTGCCAGACAGTAATTTGTCTGTAACTAAAGGCGTGCAGGAATTATCCATGTTATCGTAATTAAATCAGGTGCCTTAAAGAAATGAAAGTTCATAACTGAAACCTTAGGGAAATCTGGAAAAGAAAAGTTGCAGTGGTGGTAAAGGCTATAGGAGTTACTAAGACTCAGTGTTACATAAATAGTTTTTAAAAGCCGTCAAGAGCAGGTAGGTAACGTATTGTCGGGATTGGTAAGAAAAATAATCCTGAGAATCTTAATCCCATCTTTCCTGATGTATATTTGTTTTTTAAAATTGACAATTGCAATGGATTATCAATGTTATAAAGTTTTTAAACCAGGGTCATTAAAGAGGTTAACGTTTGTAACTGAAAAGCTGGGTAAAGCAGGGAAAGGAGAGGTAACGGTGGAGGTAAAGGCTATAGGGCTTAATTATGCCGATATTTTCGCTATTATGGGACTATACAGTGCCACACCCAAAGATCCTTTTATTCCTGGTTTGGAATATGCAGGTATCGTGACAGAAATTGGAGAGGGTGTTCATAATTTTAAAGTCGGGAATAAGATAATGGGCGTAACGCGGTTTGGAGGATATACTGAACGTTTGAATATTGATCACCGCTATATCATTCCTTTGCCATCAAACTGGTCCTTTGAAGAAGGAGCTGCGTTCCCTGTTCAGGTGCTTACTGCGTATTACGGCCTGGTTACATTGGGCAATTTACAGTCAGGGCAAACGGTGTTGATTCATAGTGCAGCAGGCGGAGTAGGGTTGCTGGCGAACAGGATTGCCAAAAAGATAGGAGCTTACACGATTGGAGTAGTGGGTAGTGAAGCTAAGTTTGATATTTTGAAAAAAGAAGGCTATGACAGGTTTTTGATCCGTTCCAACAGATTTAAGCAAGACGTTACCGATGCCTTGGAAGGCAGGGAGCTAAACCTGGTGATGGAAACAACAGGCGATAAATTTTTTCACTGGAGTTATGATTTGCTTGCCCCGATGGGCCGGGTTATTTCTTATGGCTCTGCGCAATTTACCCCCTCAGGACAGGCACCATTTTACCCCCTCCTGTTATTTAAATATCTGTTTCGTCCAAGAGTAGATCCATTATCTATGATAAAAGCCAACAAATCTCTTATGGCATTCAACCTTATTTGGTTGTATGAAAAAGCAGATTTAATGAAGCAGTTGCTAGATGAAATCTTCCGATTAAACCTTGATGCACCTGTTATAGGGAAAACGTATGAGTTTACCGAGCTGCCACAGGCTTTAATGGATTTCAAAGCAGGAGGAACTATTGGGAAACTGGTTGTAAAGGTTTAATCAAATAGTGCGTAGAGACGCTATGCATGGCGTCTCCAAATTTGATTTTAAAATGGCGTCTCTACATTTCTATAACAGATCTGATTTTTTATTCAAGCACCTTAAGCATCGCAGCGGCTTTCACCAGACATTCTTCATATTCCTTTTCAGCATCTGCTTCATAGGTAATGGCACTGCCAACCTGAAACGATAGCTTCTGATTTTTTTCATCATAAAAAATACTCCTGATGATCACATTCAGATCAAACTCTCCATCAGGGGTAAAGTAACCCGCTGCTCCGGAAAACAGGCCTCTTTTACTTTCCTCTATTTCATCAATAAGCTCCATTGCTCTGATCTTGGGAGCTCCCGTCATACTGCCCATCGGAAATGCATTTTTAATCGCATCCACAGGATGTATCTGTTCCTGAAGCTTACCCGTAATGGTAGAGATCATCTGATGCACCTGTTGAAACGTATGCACACCAAAAAGTTCCTCTGCTATAACGGTACCGGGCTTGCAGCTCCTTGAAAGGTCGTTCCTGACAAGGTCTACAATCATCATGTTTTCCGCAATCTCTTTTTCACTCGTCTTAAGTTCTTGAATCAAAGCAATATCGTCTGCAGGCGTGGCTCCTCTTTTACGTGTTCCTTTAATGGGTTGAGAAATTAATTTGTCTCCCTCTTTCTTTAGGAATCTTTCCGGGGAGGCACAAAGGAGGTACAGCGTATCCACCCTGACCAGACAGGAAAAGGGCATGGGAGAGATTTCATTCAGCCTGAGATATGTATGAACAGGAGCAATACTGCCCCGGGCAGTAAATTCAATACAGTAATTCAGTTCATAAATATCTCCTGCTTCCAGATGTTCTTTTATCCTGGTAACCTGTTGGATGTACCGCTCTTTGGAGACAGTCGCAGCAGGTGGCTGTGTAATGGTTGGATTGTATTCTGTGGAATCCGGTTCAATGGAGATGATTTCCTGAAAAACGACTTCAGGAGTTTCAGAGAGTATCGTTACCTGATTATCTTCCAATATCAGAAGGTGTTCCGGTTCAAAGAAACATAAGGAAGGAAATTGAATGTATTCCAGGTTTTCACTCTGGAGATGTTCAATTTCATTTTTAAGGTCGTAAGTGAAAAAACCAAAAAGCCAGCTCTGGTGCTTGTTCATCCATTCCTTCAGAGTGGTAAACCCGTTGTTGTCCGGACAAACCATTGATTTTCTGCCAGCTGCCAGGATGTTGGGGAATCCATGGTACAGATATGGAATTCCATTGTTGTCCAGCCAGGCAAAGTGTGAAAAGGAGGCAGCCCAGTGAAGAGCTTTTTTTTGGAATACTTCCTTGTTCTGAAACGAGAATATCATGTGGTTGATAATGAGTGAATTATTGTCTTTTGGGCAATTTGGGGTGTAAATCTAGCGAAAGGATTTGTTCAGCGCAAAAGCTCTAATTCAAATCCTCTAACCCGGTTTCCATTTTTCTTCAATAAAAAGTGATAATTTTGCTGTTTAAAATGTTGTCAGGTAGACACAATCACAAACAATAGGTTTTTAGCATTGAATTATCCCGATACTATAGAAGTAAAATTAGGTTTTAATCAGATCAGAGAACTGTTAAAGCAGGAATGCCTTAGTACTCTTGGGCAGCATTATGTAGACAGGATCCGTTATTCAACCGACGTGTCGCTGGTTTCCCGTTTGCTCAATCAAACCTGGGAGTTTACCAGAATTCTTACAGAGCAGGTATTATTCCCATCTTCCAATTACCTAGATGTAACGCCTTACCTTCAGAATATCCGCATCCAGGGCGTGTTTCTGGAGCCGTCTGCATTCTTTGATATAAAACTTTCATTAAGGACAATCATTCGCTGTCTTGAGTTTTTTGATGAAAATGAATCTTATCCATATCTGAAAGAACAGGCGAAAGCTGTGAAGGCAGACGAGAAGATCTACAAGGCAATTGATGAGATTATTGACGATCGTGGTCAGGTGCGGGATAATGCCTCTCCGGAATTGCTTGAAATCCGGAGAAGTCTGATAGCAGAGCAGAGCCGTATTCGACGGGAATTGGACAGATTGTTAAAGCTGGCCAAAAGAGAGGGATATACTGAGTCGGATGTGGAGATTACTATCCGGAATGGAAGGATGGTGATACCGGTTCTTGCAGAACATAAGCGTAGGCTAAAAGGATTTATTCAGGACGAATCGGCTTCCGGTCAAACCGTCTTTATAGAGCCTGCAGAAGTACTGGAAGGTAACAATATTATTCGCGAGCTGGAATACAAGGAAAGAAGGGAGATCGTAAGAATACTTACAGTGCTTACAGACCAGATCCGGCCATTTGTTCCGGATCTACAGAAAGCTTATGCATTTTTAGGAATCATTGATTTTATAAGAGCAAAAGCAAAGTTTGGTATTGCAATCAATGCCCAGCTTCCGAAAATTAGCGACAAACCGCTGATTAGATGGAAAAGTGCCAGACATCCGCTATTGTATCTCAATCTTAAGAAGGCCGGAAAAGCTATTGTACCACTTGATATAGAACTTACCGAAGAAAACAGAATACTGGTAATTTCAGGCCCGAATGCAGGAGGTAAATCGGTATGTCTGAAGACCACAGGACTGCTGCAATACATGTTCCAGTGTGGATTGCTGGTGAGTGCAGATGAGTTTTCTGAGTTTGGAATGTTTCAGGATATTTTTCTTGATATAGGAGATGAGCAGTCTATCGAAAACGATTTGAGTACTTACAGCTCTCATCTTACCAATATGAAGTCTTTCCTTAATTTCTCAGGGAAAAAATCACTTATCCTGATAGATGAATTTGGAACGGGCACTGAACCTCAGCTTGGGTCAGCGATTGCAGAAGCCGTATTGGAAAGGTTGAATGAGAAAAAGGTTTGGGGGGTAATAACAACCCATTATTCTAACCTGAAAACAATGGCAGAAAAAACGCCGGGCATTATAAATGGAGCCATGCGTTTTGATCTGGATTTGCTGGAGCCTTTGTACCAGCTGGAGATAGGTCGTCCGGGTAGTTCGTTTGCGTTTGAAATTGCCAGCAAGATAGGGCTGGATAAAGCGGTTATCGAGCGTTCAAGATCCAAACTGGGAAAAAGCCAGGTAAATTTTGAACGACTGGCCAACGAGCTTCAGAAAGAAAAGGAGCTGCTGATAAAGCAAAATCAGGAAGCCAAAGGATATAAGCAGGAGTTGGATAAGACACTTTCAGAATACAATAAGCTGAAAGAAGAGCTGGAACAAAACAGAAGACGTCTTCTTAACGAGGCCAAACAGCAGGCCCGACAAATTGTTGCACAAGCAAACCAGAAGATTGAAACAACCATTAGAGAAATTCGCAGCAGTGAGGCCGACAAAGAACGTACCAAAGTGTTGAGAAAAGAGCTGGAGCAGTACAAAGTTACAGTGCTTCAGCCTGAGCCTGTCCAGGAAAAAGATGAGCCTAAAGAAGAGACCCTGGTGCTTGGAGGAGCTATTCTTGAAGGGGATTCTATACGGCTGAAAGGAACGGATGCAGTGGGGGAAGTTTTAAGTATATCTGGTAAAACAGCAGAGATCGTAATCGGTGACTTAAAATCAAAAGTAAAACTTGACCGCTTGGAGAAGGTATCAAGAAAAACGCTGAAGAAGCAGATTGATGAGCTTTCCCGAAGAAGCACAGCCATGTTGATGAACGAAAAGATGCAGTCTTTTTCTTCTAACCTGGATCTTAGGGGGAAAAGAGGCGAGGAGGCTATGAAAGAACTGGAAGAATTTATGGATTCAGCTATCATGCTTGGAATCCCGGAAGTAAGAATTATTCATGGAAAAGGCGATGGTATTCTCAGAAATCTGGTGCGGGAGCAACTCAGAAAGTACAAAGAAATACGGTCTGTTACCGATGAACATGCCGACCGGGGAGGGCCAGGAGTAAGTATCGTTGGGATGAAATAACAGAAATTGATTTTTTTTAAAAGGATTGTTGGTAAAAGAACAATCCTTTTTTTTTTCTTTGCCTGTTAATACTAATTATTGCTTAAAACATATTTTCAGAACAAAACACTATGGAAAAAAAGATCTTATCGCTGGATGGTGGAGGTACCTGGGCAGTATTACAGGTGATGGCTTTAAGAGAAATCTATAAGGATGTACAATCGGTTGGTACTCTTTGCAGAAATATTTTAAATGAATTTGATATTATTGCTGCGAACTCGGGTGGAAGTCTCGTGCTGGCCGGTATGATTGAGAAAGCAGATGAAGATATTGATGAAGTGATTAAAATGTTTCTCAACGAAGAGCTGAGACGGAAAATTTTTTATAAGCTATCTTTGCTGGACTGGAATTTTGAACGCATCACCAGACTGTTTAATGTCGGGCCTAAATACAAAGCCAGGAAAAAAATACAAGGACTTGAGAATGCCCTGAAGAAGACAGGTAAAATCAGGATGAAGGAGCTCAGAGAAAAATTGAATCTGAAGCCTCACATTGTTTTGACAAGTTTTGATTATGATCTCAAAAGAGGTGCATTTTTTAAAACAGAACAGGGGGATAATAACTATGATTACACCTTAGCCCAGGCAATTGATGCTACAACCAATGCTCCTGTAAATTTCTTTGATAAACCTGTTGTATTTAATTACGATCAAAATACCCCTCATCAGTATTGGGACGGAGCCATTGCAGGAAACAATAATCCTGTATTGGTTGGGATAACAGAGGCGTTAAGGATTTTTGACGGTCTTCAGCGTACAGCTGAAACAATAAAAGTGCTTAGTATTGGTAATTCTGCCGTACTGTTGCCAGTAGATGGTTTTACCGCTTCCTCTCTTGCTGTCCACAAGCAACTGGTAGCACCAATGAGTAAATCCAATCTTTCCGGGGACCTTAGAAGATTAAGCCTCTCTATAATATCAGAACCGCCGGAAGCTGCCAACTACATAGCCCATATGCTTTTGGGAGGAAACGAGCGGGAAAACAAACCATGTATCATCCGCATGAATCCGATGCTGCAACCTGTGTTGCAGCAGGGAAGGTGGCAGTTTCCGGTGGGAATATCCAAAGAGGATGAAAAAGATTTTTTAGACCTGCTTAAATTAGAACTGGATGTGCTTAAGCAGGCAGAAATGGAAAAAATTGTAAAGTTGGGCAACTGGTGGCTAACAGACAAAGTGGTCAACCAAAGCATTCGTTACAATGGTAAAACCTTCCAATGTATTGTAGGACATCATTGCTTTTCGGAAGCCAAGCAGGACTGGCTCAGACGTACTTTGAAAGTTTAATAATAAGAGACTGTATAGTTTCTTTTGCCTTTCTAAGTTATTATGAATATAATTAGCCTTGAAAGACCTGAGTTTTAAGACTTCCAGAGAGAAGTATAAAAATAGAAAGATTGTTTTTGGTTTTATATAGGAGTATGCCCCGAATAGGGCATTTGCTATAGTCTGGAAGAATTACAAACGATTACAGTTCCAGTCGGATGAAAAATTCTTTCGATGGAAGATTTTATTGAGCCAGGAATTTTTCAGTGAGTTGTTTTTAATGGTGTTGTTGTATGCAGGAGGTGTTTAAAAAGCTGGTATCCAAAACGTACAGTATAAGATTTTATAGATATTTTATGATGGATCGGCTAGATTTATAGCTCAGGTGGAATAGTTGAAAAAAGCACTCCCGAAAGGATTGAGGTGGCCTTAGGGAGCAGATTGTAACTTTTAGGGTCGATAGCAGTTTAGTCAATTATAATAATATAAGAGTAGTAAAATACAGAAAATACTGGAAATTGTTTTACGATAAGGAGCCTGGGTGAATCTTTTTGCCTTGTTTTGTGGTTCTCCTCATAAGATGTTTTTTAAAGGAAAAAATTACACCGGAGGGTTTTGTCTTAAAAATGGATTATCCTATATGTCTCAAATCTTATTCGGCTTTTTTGTTAAAACATTACATTGATGACCTTACCAGAGATGCAATAGAGTTAGCAAAAGAGCGTGAAGGACCTGCCTTCAACTTGTTTATGCAGTTTTCGGGAGAATCTCTTCATGCCATTGCCAGAAAGGCACTAGAGGAGGCTTTTCAGGATATTCTTAATGACACGCCTTTTAAGTCCCTTAAGGAAAACCTTGAGTTGTGGAAAAGCAATAAAGGCTCAATTCCCAGAGATGGCCTGAGCAGGAGAACGATAACGACCCTTCACCATATTCAAAAAAGAGTATTACTGGATTATCTGGAGTATTTTGACAGCCCTGGAACAGAACTTATAGGTTTGGTTAAAGAACTGTCTGATTATTCCCAGACCTCAATGGAACTGGTATTAAACGCATGGGAAGAAATTCAGGAAGAAGAGCAATCAGAAAAGAGTGACTTGCTTCAGGGTGTATTAACTACCGTACCTCTGGTAATAACGAAAATAAATAAAGAAGGAACTGTTACCTATGTTGCCGGTAAAGGTCTGGAAGTGCTTGGTCGTAAAGCAAAAGATTGGAAGAACTTTAATATTTTCGGAGGAGATTTGTTCCCGGAAAATGTTGAAAACAGTAAACAGGCATTAAGCGGAAAAGCAGTTTCCTATTTAGGAAGGGTTAGGGCTGAAAATGGGGAAATCCGGGTATTTCAGAACTATATCCTACCTGATAAAAACGGGGTACTGTGGTTCTGCATTGATGTATCAGAAAAGAAGGAAGCGGAAGAACGCTTGCGCAGCTTCATAGATGCTGTTAAGGATTATGCGATATTTAAGCTGACTCCGGATGGATATATTGTCTCATGGAATGCAGGAGCTGAAGCTTTAAAGGGATACAGCAAAAGTGAAATAATAGGAAAACACTTTTCTGTTTTTTATGATGAGGAGCTTAAAAAGCAACAGGTTCCTGAATTCGAACTCAACCAGGCTAAAGTACATGGCAGGTATGAGGCAGAAGGGGTCCGGATTAGAAAAGATGGATCTCGCTTCTGGGCCAATGTGATTATAACCGGAGTTTTTGATGAAAATAAAAATCTTATCGGATTTACCAAGATAACCAGAGACCTATCTGAAAGTAAGCTTGCAGAAGAAAAAATAAGAAAAAGTGAAGAGCGTTTCCGGGCTTTGGTAGAAGATGTAAAAGATTACGCAATCTTTTTACTGGAACCTGACGGAACGATAGCTTCGTGGAATGAGGGGGCAAAAAGGCTTAAGGGATATAGCGAAGAAGAGATTCTGGGAAAAAACTTTTCTATATTTTATACAGAAGAAAAGAAACAGTCGAAGTATCCGGAATATGAGCTGGTGCAGGCTACTAAATATGGAAGATTTGAAGATGAAGGATTGAGAGTGCGTAAAGATGGGAGTACCTTTTATGCCAACGTATTAATTACAGCCCTCCATGATAGCTCAGGTAACCTGATTGGATTTTCCAAGATAACCAGAGACCTTACTGAGAAAAAGCTTCTTGAAGAAAGCCTGCAGTCTGTAAATGCGGAGCTTGAAAATAAGGTAAAAGAAAGGACCGACGAGCTTTTAAAAACCATTAAAGAGCTTAAAAGAATTAACAACGATCTGGATAATTTTATCTATACAGCTTCGCACGATCTAAAAGCGCCAATCTCCAATATTGAAGGACTGATCAGTAGTTTGTTCGAAGAGTTGGGTGATGTTCCCCTGAAGAGTTATGATCTGCAGGAAATTAAATCCATGATTGATATCTCTGTAGAAAAGTTTAAAGTGACCATAAAAGATCTGACTGAGATTGCTAAAATTCAGAAAGATAATGTGGAAAGTGTAGAGCTGGTGGGCCTTTCAGAATTGATAGACGATGTTAAAATAACTATTGCAGACCAGATTCTTAAAAATAATGCAGAAATCATATATCATCTTGACGAGTGTTCTGAAATAAAATTTGTACGAAAGAATCTGAAAAGTATTCTCTACAATCTTATTAGTAATGGTATTAAATACCGAAGTCCTGATAGAAATCCTATCATCCAGATCAGATGTAGCTCTGATGAGCATTACAATACGATTATATGTCAGGACAATGGGTTGGGTATCAAATCTGAGAATTTAGATAAGATCTTTAATATGTTTAAAAGGTTTCACGACCATGTGGAAGGCAGTGGAGTGGGGTTATACATTGTTAAAAGAATCATCGAGAATGCCGGAGGAAAAATAGATGTGGAAAGTAAAGAAGGGGTGGGATCTACCTTTAAAGTTAGCCTTCCTAAAAGTGGCCATGAATTGTTGTAACTAAAACTGGTAAATTATTTGGGCGGAATGTAAGATGTATTAATTCAGTTCCCTGTGCAATCCGTTTGCATGTTCTCCCGTAAAATGGGATTTTTTTAAAATCCTGTTTTGCCGTATGGTTTACCGGAGCTGTCGTCCCTACTTTTGATACGTTAATAATTTCGAATCAAATGGAAGCGACTGAAAAAGACCATGTTTTTCTTACAGACAGACTGGATGCTCTGATTACTTCAAAGCCTAATGTAATTGCCTTCAGGTTCCTGAATGAGGCTGCGGAAGGAGGTACAACGTTAACGTATAAAGAATTAGGCCGGAAGGCTAAAGCACTTGCCTTTTTACTAAAAGAAAAAACGGTTTCAGGAGATAAAGTATTGCTGCTTTATCCCTCTGGTCCTGATTTGATTGTTGCATTGTTTGCCTGTTTTTATGCCGATGTGGTACCCATTCCTTCCTGTCCTCCGGATAGTGAAACCATAGATCATTTTCTTACAATTGCAGAAGATTGTCAGCCGGATCTAATCCTATGCGAAAAATCTGTTCTTAATGGTTTAGATGAGTTTGAGGCCAAAAGCAGGGTGCGCACCTTCGCAGAGATGGAGCGGAACAGAAAGCTTAAGGCATTGTACGATTTGCCCTGGATTCCTTCTGATTTGATCAGTTCCAATGGAATGCTCAGAAAGCGGAAAAACGAGGTATACAGCACCAATCCGCTTGCGTTAATTCAGTATACTCCGGGAACTACCGGAAATCCTGTGGCAGTAAAGATTACCCACAGAAGCCTTTATCTGCATGCAGTGGAGTTTTCCAACACCTTTAATTTGTCGTCTGCATCGCATTTGGTAAGCTGTCTTGCTCCGTATCACGGGATGGGGTTTGTGGAAGGAATAACTGCCCCGGTGTATTCCGGTATTCCGGTAACGTTAATAGCTCCATCTTTATTTAATAAAAAGCCTTTCCTTTGGTTAAGGGAATTATCAAGACTCAGAGGGAATGGAACAGTGGTTAGTGGCGGACCTGATTCTGCGTATGAATTATGCCTTCAAAAAGTAAAAGACGAACAGCTGGAGGAGCTTTCTCTCTATCACTGGAAGGTCGCGTATACAGGTGGAGAGGTGATAAGGCCTGAAACCCTGGATCGTTTTATCAATAAGTTTTCCGTTTGCGGTTTTTCTCCCAAGGCATTTGTACCTGTATACGGACTAACAGAAGGAGCTTTTCCGGTAGCAGCAGGGAAGGCAGGGAAAGGGGTAACGGTTGGCTTTTTTAGTAAAACCTTGTACGGTAATAAATTAGCCGTAGCTATTCCAGAGGGATATGAATGTGTAAAGCTGATCAGTAATGGTCCGGTTACAAATGGCCACATGCTATTAATAGCCGACCCTCAAAGCGGACAGAAGCTGGAAGAGGGGGCTGTGGGCGAAATTCTAATAGCAGATACCAGGAAGGCATTAAACTTGTATACTGATAGTAGCAGGCTGCCATCTTCCATTTCTTATAATGGTACGCGTTTTTTTAAGACAGGCGATCTTGGTTTTATTAAAAACGGAGAAGTATATGTAACAGGAAGGCTGGAGGATTTAGTCGAACTAAATGGGAACTATCATTATCTCCATTCGATAGAGTATACGGTGTCGAATTGTAATGCAGCTTTCAGGAAAGGTTGTTGCGCTGCGTTTACAGTCACTAAAGACCAGAAAAATTTTCTGGTGGTCGTTCTGGAAGTTTCCCGAGATGGTTTACATAAGTTGAATAGCGATCAGGAGCTGGAAAAAATACGAAGCGAAGTGCTTCAACAATTCGACATAGAACCTTCTGTTATTTGCCTGACTTCACCCAATTCCCTGCCTAAATCGGCCAGTGGAAGAGCACAAAGGTGTGCAGTGAAAGCGCAGTTTAAAGAAAATTCCTTAAAGATCGTTGCCCGTTGGCAACCTATAGACACCGTTAAAGAATTTAACAAAAAAGTTAAGTATCAGCCAATAACCAGCTATCAGGTGGTTTGGTCAGAAGGAGGAAAGAAAGGAGGAGCTTTGAATTTTGGTAAGGCTATGGTGTAAGAGGAAACCGGATCAGCAATGACAGGAGTAGAAATACCAGGTATGGAATCAATTGAGTAGTGCTTAAATGTTTAGCTTGTGTTAAAGAAGAGTTTTCTTTAGTAGGTAAACTTCTCGGAAAGATATAAAAAGCCTTGCAATGGGCCCTTACTATAATGTATATTTGTCTATCAGTTTGGTAGGGTATTAAGGTTTGAGAAAGCCAGGTGCTAATCAGATCTGACCTACTCTGTTACAAATTCCGGTGATTTATTTCGGTCTGATGCATTTGGTGGTTCAATCATCAGATCCTGATCTGTAACAGCCGGATTCTAAAATAAACGACCTGTAAGTTTAATTATCTGGAAACTGTTGTATTTGGTGGTTCTATACCTCATTTTTCGATAATTAAACAACAGGTCTGTTTTTTATAAAAGAAATTTTTATTTCCTTCTAATTAAGGATTATCCATTTTTTTCCAGAATCAAATTCTATTTTTACAAATGATTTTTAATTTTTCATTGCATTAACTATCTATAGAGGGAAAATCTATTCGGATGAGCGTACGTAAGGTCGTTTATTATTCAGGAATCATCGTTTCTGTTTTTATACTTTTATCGTGTAAAAGCTACAAATTAATCTCGATACAGGAGGTTAGTTCTAATTGCAACCAGCAGAATATCTACCACTATACAGTGGAGGATCTTCCAGAGCCCTTCTATTCCTTAAAGCTGGATTCGACACTTGTCGGACGATTTACAGAAGGAGGGCTTAAAATTGCCAATGCCATCGGAATAATTGATTTGCTTAAGGAGTATGTAGAAGCGGAGAAAACGTATAGCTCCAATCCGTCTTTGGAAAATAAGGTCGAAATCCTGGATCTGGACCGAAAAATTGCCAATGCCATTCAGCGTGCATCCCTTGAAATATCAGCGGTAGCTTCAGAGATAGATTGCGAAGAAGAACGGGCAGATCAGCTTTCTTCCTATCTGAAGAAAAAAGAAGACGACAGGGAAACCAGGCTTACAGTAGCGGCCATCAGTGTTGGGGCTATTGCTGCCATTGCTTCCGGTATACTCTTCACCATAGATGAACATGGCAGTGCAGATAATCTGGTGGAAGCAGGAGGGGGTATTGTAGAAGCTGTATTGGGCTTTATGATTTTTACTTCCAAGCCCAAAGTAGCATTCAGTCATACGAGAAATCACCTGGAGGAAATATGGAATGGAAAAGAAACATCTCCACTTTTTCCGGCACATGTCTGGTATTATTTCAACTATTTCAATCCTGGTAAACCAAAAGAACCATCGCTCAGGGTGCAGATTCTGAGAAGCTGGAAGGCTATTTACGAATGGGAAAAAAATGAGAACAGGCATAATCATAATCTGATTGAATTGTTTTTTGGAAAAGGAGGGCAGTATACATCAGAGCAACTAAAAGCCAGAGCGAGAATGCTGGATCAGTTGCAGGCAAACATTACGCTTATGAAACAGGATTTGACTCAGCTTGTCACATATATAGAGAAGTAAAGCTACTTTTAACCAAGTAGCAGGATTGGCGTTTATTTTAATAAGGGGTAATAACGAACCGATATGAATTTGAAACGGAAACTATTCTACATCTTCTGTTGCGTGATTTTTATAAGTTTTTCCGGTAGTGCCCAGGAGCTTTCGGAAGAGGAGGTTCCGGTAGCCGTCAGAAATAGTTTTTATGAACTCTACCCAAATATGTTTGTCTATGAGTGGGAGCTGGAGAAAAAAGAGCAGGTCTATGAAGCAGAGTTTATGAATAAAGGAAGGGAAATGGAAGCCATATTTCGTCCCGACGGTACCTATATTGGAACTGAAATAGATATAAAAATGGAGGATATGCCGGAGGCGGTTCAAAAAGCTTTTGCACTTTCGGATTATTCCAAATGGGTGGTGGAAGACACCGAAGAGTTTGACAGAAAAGAAGGCGAAAAACTCTATGTCATAGAGGTTGAAAGAAGGAAGAAAAAGGTGAAGCTTTATTATACAAAAAATGGGAGCCTTATCAATGTCAAAAAGTAATTGTATATTTTTTTGATGGTATTGTAATATTGGGAAAAAACGTCCTGTTTTTCTAAAAAGAATTATTCCATGTCGGGATAATTTTTTTTTTGATGTGTTATTGTTGAAATTCACTTGGTTATGTTTAGGGTTGGCCAGTATTGGAATATAACTTAAACAATCTGCACTTTTTGGTGTTTTGGTATTTTTTAAATATTTTTTGTGTTTTAAAAGGCATAACTATATATTCGCAGTTTACTTGGCTAAAAAAAATTATAAAAACCTATGAAAAAATACTACTTAGTACTTTTACTGGTATGCACCCTGCTAAGTGCAAACGCCCAGATTAACTCTGGTAATCCATCCAAGCCTTTTGGCTCAAATTCCTCTTATCCATATGGGATCATGCCAACGAACCTTCCAACAGGAGGACAATATGGAAAATCCAATGATGCCGCAGATGCTTATAATACATGGAAGTCTGCTCATGTTGAACAATGTTCTAATGGAAAAGGATATAGAGTAAAATTTGATAATCCTAATCAACATCAAACGGTATCTGAAGGGATTGCTTATGGTATGCTTTTAGCAGCTTATGCTGGTGATAAAGCTTTGTTCGACGGACTTTGGCAATATTACAATTCTTTTAAAAATGGGAATGGTGTGATGAACTGGAAAATTAATGGTTGTAATGACCCTGTTGGTTATAACGGTGCTACAGATGCTGAATTGGATGCAGCAATGGCTCTTATAGTTGCTGCTGATCAGTGGCCAACTGGAAATTATAAAAATCAGGCCCAGAATTTAATTAGCATTATAAGACAGAAAGAAATACATCCTCAAACCCATCAGGTACTTAATGGAGATGCATGGGGAACTGATAATGACTGTAGAAACCCAAGCTACATGGCTCCTGCTTATTTTAGAGAATTTGCGAAGATTGAAAGTAATCAGAAAAGTTTTTGGGATGAAGCAACTAGTACTGCTAATTCGTTCCTTTTAACCAATAGAAATGCTACAACAGGACTTGTTAGTAACTGGGCAGGAAGTAATGGTCAACCTAATAATTGTAATGGGCCAAATGAATATGGTTTCGAATCTTGCAGAAACCCATGGAGAATGGCTAATGATGTTCTTTGGAACGGGGCATCGGTTGCAACTACCGCTGCAGATATTTGTGGTAAAATATCTAATTGGTTGAAAGGACATGAAAGTAATCTAAAAGGTCCTCTTTCAACGAATGCCTCTAACCCTTCTCAGGGACAATATAAAAATGGTACATTCAGTACTTTTGCTCTCGCTGTAATGGCAACTAATGCAAACAATCAAAGTTCTTTGAATTCCTGCTATTCAAATGTTGTTAACCTGGGCAATAATGAAAATTATTTCAGTGCTACTTTGAGAACCATCACCTTGTTTATGTTAAGTGGTAACTGGTGGCAGCCAGGTTCTAACATTGTATCTGCTGAAGTTACTGTTTCTGCTGATAAGCTATCAGCATCAGTTAATGAAGCCGTTACAATTTCCGCTACAGCAACCATTTCATCAGGTTCTATCTCAAAAGTTGAGTTCTATGATGGTGATGTTTTATTAAATTCTGATAATTCTGCACCATACAGCTATACAACAAGTACATTAGCAGGTGGAACGCATATCATTTCTGCCAGAGCATATGATGCTTCAGGTACTTTAGTGGCAACTTCCGCGCCAATCAGTATCACGATTGTAGGTGCTTCTAACATTTCCACTACTGGTATAATAGATATGTTTGAAGCAAAAACAGAACATACAGAGCTTACAGGTGGTAAAGATTGTGCAACTCCTACCAAAAGTACTTATGCCGGAATTTTCTGGTGGGAAGACAAAAACGCTTCTACTCCTTTTGAGGCAATTAAAACTAGAAATGGAGATGGTAAGCTTATCTATACGCTTACACAGGCTTTGAATGCTTACGATGCTATAGGCTTCAGCTTTGGAGATTACTGCAATGGAACAAAAACTCCTTATGCCGTTGACTTGAGAAATAATGCCGTATTAAAAATGAACGTAAGTGCGCCAGAATCTAATACCACTAATCTGGAAATTAAGTTTCAGTTAAAAGATATCAATGGTAAAACACTGGTATACAATAACCTGGTTGTAAATAACGGTAAAATCAGAGATGACTGGAAGACAGGTGCTTCGTACAGATACGAAATCGGTTTTAACAAAAACCACGTAACTCAGCTGGGACAAACTCCTGTACATACTGATGAGCAGGTAGGACCAGGTTCTTTAAAGCCAGGAGATGTTGTAAACTTTGAATTTGACTTCGCGAATGCTGTAACTGCTAATGGTGCAGTGATTGATCTAGACAATTCCACATTTGATTATTCAAAAGTTGTTTCACTAATCATTATTGTAGTAAATTCTACTGATTCTGGTGATCCGAGCTACCAGCCATTAAAGTTTGAAGATCAGCAAGTTATTTTCAGTGGTGTTTCTTTAGGAGATGTAGAGGCTGGAGCAGATATTTGTACTCCGGTAGCTCCAACAGTACCTACAACAGTACCTGTTTATTGTCAAAATTCATTAGCAACAGCGTTAACTGCAACTGCTCTTAACGGAGCTACACTTCAATGGTATGGAACCAGTCAGACAGGTGGAACTGCCAGCACATCCGCTACAATTCCATTTACTGCTACTGTAGGAGATGCAACGTATTATGTTTCTCAAAAAGCAGGTACATGCGAGAGCCCAAGAGCCAGCATCAATGTGTCTGTTATTGCTGCTCCTTCAGCCAATGCAGGTGAAGATCAGCTTTCTGTAGAAGGTCCTACTGTTGAGCTTAGCGGAACAGGTTCTGCCAACGGAACTTGGAGCCTTGTAGAAGGTCCATCAGGTGCTAATGTTTCTTACAGCCCATCTGCAAGTTCTCCTTCTGTAACTGTTAGTGGCCTTACAATAAAAGGTGACTATACTTTCAGATATTCTGTAAGCGGAACAGCTCCATGTGCTGCAGCTACTGATGATGTAAACGTTAAAGTTGTAGCGATTACTTCTATTAACAGCATATTGGATAGCAAGGTGGGAATTTATCCAAACCCTGTTACAGATAACCTGGTTGTTGATATGACTAAAGTGGATGGATTAAAATCAGTGAAGCTTGTAGATATGCTTGGAAGAGTAGTGTTTGAAGCTTCTAATGCCAATACTTTGAACATTGAAATGTCTGATCTGACAGAAGGTATGTACTTTGTACATATTCAGTCAGAGTCTGGAAACCTTGTTAAATCTGTTGTAAAACAGTAACAGGTTATCCCTGCAATACAAAAAAAAGACCTGCCCAATGGCAGGTCTTTTTTTTGTATTATGCATAAGAAAACTTTATCAGTTGTTTAATTTAAATGATGAAGTAAATGTAGTAACAGTTATCCAAATGCCATTGACGCATTTACCAATTGTAATTTTAAAAGTGATTACTAATATTAATGGAAGAAGTAAGATATAATCGAATAAAAAAACCTTCTCCGTCTGAGAAGGTCAAAAAACGTTGGGAGTGTTTTTATGTTCAACCAGCTATGGTGAATAACAAAGTTATTGAAGTTTTTGAAACCTGCAATAAATCAGGTATGTATCTTTAAGATAAGAATGCTGTGGTTTTGTTTAAGCTCGCTACTTTTTTAATTGTAATTTATTTTTTGTGGAGATCGCAAATACCAGAAATTAGGTTAATAAATACTTAAGTTAATTGTTGTTGGGGAAACCTGGTAATGGTGTTGCAATAGAATGTTCTGGTGGTAATAATTCCAATAGGATTTTAGGATTACATGCGGTTGGTAATAACCGGTTTGGATCGTAGTTGGATGCTTTGTAATCCCTTGATATAATTGAAAAGTTACAGGATTATCCTTCGAATGTTTTTTATATTCAAACCTATCTCTCTTACAATCTTCTTTGGGTAAGATCTCATTTAATGTAAGTAGTTGAATTGTAATTCACTATAAAGTTGATTTAGATTTGCCTATCAAATAAGTAGACTTTGTTGGTTGTTTTAAAAAAACACAGCTAGTGTGTAATGGCACAGCTATGTCCACGCGTCTGCTCACATACTTCATAGGATGGAATTTTATAAAACGATATGAAAAGATTATTTACAGGTCAAAGAAGTATAAGAGTATTACTACTGACTATTATTCTTTTGTTGTCAATGCATTCTGTTGTTCTAGCCCAGTCGGTGCTAAGAGGAACCATTATTGATGAAACAACAAAAGAACCATTGATAGGTGTTGTGCTTCAGATAAAAGGAACCAAAGAAGGTACTGCGACAAACGAAAATGGTGAATATGAATTAAAGACCAATACACCACTTCCTTTTACGATAATAGCTCAATATGCAGGGTATGACATCAAAGAAGTAGAAGTGTATGAAGAAGAAGCCGAGCTGAGTTTTTCCTTAAAGTCAAGACAACAACTATCCGAAGTAGTAGTTACTGCCGTAGGGATTGAAAGTGAGCGCAAAGCCATTACCAATACTATCTCAGAGATAAAGGGAGACAAAATTGTAAAGTCAGGAGAACCGAACGTTACCACTGCATTAAGCGGAAAGATTGCCGGGGTTCAGGTTACCAATAGTGGCGGGTCTCCAGGAGGGGCGTCGCAGATACGTATCAGAGGGAGTGCTTCGATCCTTGGCAATAACAATCCTTTGTATATTCTTGATGGGGTACCTATTGATAACAGTGTGGGGGATCTTGCCGGGAACATTACCAACAGCTATTCCCTTGCACAACCTTCTAACAGGGCAATAGATATCAATCCCAACGATATAGAAAACATTACGGTACTTAAAGGACCTGCAGCAGCAGCGTTATACGGTATCAGGGCTGCAAACGGAGCAATTATTATTAATACGAAAAAAGGAAGGAATCTAACCGATAAAAAGCTGCAGGTTAGTGTTAGTTCATCTTTTACCATAGACGAGATTAACAGACGTCTTCAGCCTCGTCAGACTAAATATTCTCAGGGCTCTGCAGGACAATACAGTCCTACCAATCAGAATAGCTGGGGGGCGTTGCTGGATACATTAACCTATGCCATTGCTTCGGCACCAGACCAGAATTATGACTATGACAAAAATGGAATAATCGTTGGCCAAAGCTCCCCATACTCCAATGGTGTTCCGGTGAATCGTTATGATAATGAGAAGAATTTTTTTGTTAAAGGGATTACTCAGGATTACAACATTAACATTGCAGGCAGATCTGATTTTGGTTCTTATTATGCTTCGTTGGGAAGACTGTATCAGACCGGAATTATACCGACTACGGACTTTGAAAGAACCTCTGCAAAGTTTAACGGAGATTATGAATTTACTGAAAAGTTTAAAGTAGCGCTTGGACTTACTTATGCAAACGACGGCTCTAATAACAGAGCGTTGGGGGGAGGGTATCCAACTTCTTACCTGAGAGGACTAGCAAACACTCCTGTTAACTTTGATATCACCAATGGGTACAAAAGGCCATGGGAGCATCAGGATGCTTATCAGCTGGCGCCTACTGCTTCCAAGCCATGGGGAGCCTCAAGATCCTTTGCGCAGGGAATTGGATGGGATAATCCATACTGGACACTCAGGAGAAATCCTCAAAAAGATGAAGTGAACAGGTTTATTGCCTATACCCAGTTAGACTATACGTTACTACCCTGGCTTAAAGCAACCTTTAGACCTGGTATTGACTTTTACAGAGACTATAGAAACTCTGCTTTTGCAAACGGAAGTGCGGGGGTAGGGCAGGGGGTGGTCAACGTGATCAATTTTGTACAGAGAAACTATAATCATGATTTTATTCTATCCGGAGAAAAAGCGATCAACAAGGATTTGAAACTTACGGTTAACCTTGGTCAGAACTATTATAATACGGAACGCTATCAGCTGACATCAAGGGGAGATGGGTTAATTGTCCCGGATCAGTACATGTTGTCTAATGCGTCAATTGTAACGTCTAATGAAGTAACCCAGAGAAAGAAGCTGGTGGCTCTGTATGGTAACGCAGTTGTAGGGTACAAACGCTGGTTGTATGTCAACCTGACCGGAAGAAACGAGTGGTCGTCAGCCCTGCCTGCTGGTAGAAATTCATTCTTCTATCCTTCCATAGGTTCATCGTTTATATTTTCAGATGCACTTAAATTGAAGAATGATTATTTTACCTTTGGAAAGTTAAGAACTACTTATGCGATAGTAGGTAATGATACAGATCCTTATTCCTTACTGACCTATTACAACAATACTACCTTATCCAACAATACCTTGCAGTCTTCCTATCAGGGACCGTTCAATGGCACTACTACCTTATCCAGTTCCTTTGTTCAGGGCAATCAGAACCTTCGACCTGAAAAAATTCAGTCCTTTGAAATAGGAGGAGAGTTACGTTTCTTTAAAGGCAGGGTAGGTGTGGATGTAACTTATTATTCCAACCAAAGCAAAGATCAGATTATTCCCGCTACAGTGCCTTATTCTACCGGAGCCTCAGCAGTGGTAAGAAATATCGGAGTGGTTACGAACAAAGGATTTGAATTGTCTTTAGACGGAACCCCTGTAGAAAATAAAGTTTTTTCCTGGGATGTAAATCTTATTTACTATAAAAATGTCAGCAAGGTAGTTAAGCTTGCTCCGGGTGTAGAGCAGATATCCAATGGTCTGAACAACTCTTCAGTAGCCGGACAGCCATTCGGAATTATCTATGGAACTGACTTTGTACGAAATGCAGAAGGAAAGATCATTATTGATGATAATCCGGAAAGTAATAATTACGGAAAGCCTTTTATCAATGGCTCACCGTCACCAATAGGAAACCCAAACCCAAGGTTTAATGCAAGTTTAAGAAACAGCTTATCATATAAAGCATTTTCATTGTCCTTTTTGTTTGATACCCGTGTAGGTTTTGATATTCTAAACTTTGCAAGGTCTCAGATGGTGCTTAACGGAGTCGATGCTTCAACAGAGTCGAGAGGTGAAAAGATGGTGTTTGAAGGAGTAAAAGCAAGTGATGGGGCAGTGAATGATATTGAAATAGTAAAGACTCAGGAATTGTTTTCAACCACGCTGCAGACCAATAGTCTGTTCGTTGAAAAAGACTTGTATTATATCAAACTAAGAGATGTCAGCATCACCTACAGACTGCCATCGTCGGCTATTAAGAGGTTTGGAATAAGTGCGGCAACATTGTCCTTATCAGCAAGAAATTTCCTTCTTAAAACGAACTACTCAGGATCAGATCCGGATATGATGGTGCGGGCCGGTCAGGTAGGTTCCAATCCAGGTGTAGATTTCTGGACTCCTCCTAATACACATAGTTATGGTGCTGCTATCAATATTGTGTTTTAAACGTCTTACCCGGTAAATCATTTGAAATAAGTACTGCCATAGAGATTGGTTGTACAGACAATAAAAAGTATAAGTAATGAAAACCATATTATATATCAAAAGCCAATTAGTGTTTACCTTCTTAAGGTCCTTTAGAATAGCCCTGTGGGTATTGGTAGCTTCTGTTTTAATGGTTGCATGCAATCTTAAGGAAGCCAACGTAAATCCTAATGTACCATCGGATGCATCGGTGAATACCTTATTGCCCGGAGCCCAGTTATCTCTTTCCTTTGCCCAGAGCTCTCAATTGGGGCCGTATGTCAGTATATACAATCAGCATTTTGCCGGTAACATAGACTTTGCTTCTACTGTGCAAAATTATACCGTAGCCAAGTCTTATTATAATGATTACTGGTCTACGTTGTATCCCGGAACCTTATACAATCTTAAATTGATTATTAATAAGGCTAAAACATCCGGGTTACCTTACTATTCGGGAATTTCAAGGATTTTGTTTGTGATTGGAATAGGTACCGCTACAGATGTGTTCGGAGACATCCCTTTCTCAGATGCTTTAAATATTAACAGCGCTCCATTACCTAAGTTTGACAAGCAACAGGACATCTATACGGCTATTCAGATACAGTTAGATTCGGCTATTCTTGAACTTAGTAAACCCAAAAGTGCGAATCAGGGAGGAATTGTACCGTCTTCCGACGACGTTATCTTTAAAGGGGAGGTGACCAAATGGATAGAAGCTGCCTGGACCTTAAAAGCCCGCTATGCCCTGCACCTGAGTAAAATAGATAAATCCAATGCAGCCACTAAGGCTCTTGAATATGCGTCTAAAGGCATCTCGTCAAATGCCGGAGATGTATCGGTTTTATATACCACAGCGCCCACAACTTCCAATCCTATTTTTCAGTTTGGCTCCTACAGACCTAACTGGATTGTTGCCGGAAAAGCTATTGTTAGTTTGCTGAACGGCAACAAAGCATCCGATCCGGGAGATAAACCAGTATCTTTAATAGATCCAAGAAGACCTTATTTAATTAACCCAGCCAATGGAAGGTTTGCAGGATTGCCTACCCCCGGTGTTATCGCTTTTTCTACACCTGGTCCATTTGTCGCATCAAGAACCTCGGCGGTAACTTTTACATCTTATGTTGAAAATAAACTGATTGAAGCAGAAGCCCGCCTCATTCTGTCTGATGCAGGAGCCGAACAGGCACTGCAGGAGGCTGTTCGTGCATCATTTAATAAGATTATTACTGATCCGGCAGATACAAATGCGACAGACGTCAAAAGAACGGCTTATATCAATGCTAAGGCTTCACTTACAGGGGACTTTGATAAGGACCTGGAAACAATCATTACACAAAAGTATATTTCTCTGTATGCACAGCCTGAGCCCTGGGTTGATTACAGAAGAACTGGTTATCCTCAGTTAAGCCTATTGCCCAACGGAGATCATGCTGCTAATCCAGGAGGTGGTATCCCCAGAAGGCTTCCTTATCCCCAGAACGAAGAAGTATTGAATCCCAATATTCCGACAAAAAATTCTAACCACCAGCATCCGCGCTTGTGGTGGGATCAATAGGTAGGGGACTTAGTCTTTAGATAAAGTTGACACTAAAAGAGGTTTATTAATCCTAATATAAAAGCAAGATCCATGAATCATATATTAATAAAAGCAGGAGCAGTTATCCTGGCACTGGTATCAGGGGCTTTCCTGTGGTCTTTTATTGCAGAAGAAGAAGAATCGGTGAGCGCAGGAAAGAAACCCAATGTAGTCATCATATTGGCGGATGATCTTGGTTATAATGATTTATCATCCTATGGTAATAAGCTGATCAGTACACCTAATATTGATGCCCTGGGCAAAGAGGGTATTCGGTTTACACAGGGATATGTAAGTGCAGCGTATTGCAGTCCTTCCAGAGCTGGTCTGCTCACTGGAAGATATCAGCAGCGCTTTGGATCAGAATATATCGTGGGCTCTGCGGCAACCTGGGGAATTGAAAATGCAGATCAGGCAAAAATTACTCAGGTTAGCGAATGGCTCAACAAGTTCGATGTTGTTTTTAATAAAGACCTTGATGTAAAAACGTTTTCAGCGATTAAACAAGGCCTTCCCCTGAAGGAAATAACAATTGCTGAGTTGTTAAGAGAACATAGCTATAAAACCGGCTGGGTGGGCAAATGGCATTTAGGCGAGGGAGGAGACCTGGTGCCATCCCGACAGGGATTTGACTATTCTTATGGACTTCTTGGCGGTGGCACAATTTATGGCTCCACCAGTGACCCTCAGATAATATCCCGTCATTTGCCACACCTGTTCTGGGATAAAGGTGTTTTCAGAGAGAAGCGAAGTGGCTGGGGAGTAATACAGAAAAATGGAAAAGAAGTAGAGGTTCAGGAGTACCTGACGACGAGATTGGGCGATGAAGCGGCTGAGTTTATAGAGCAGAACAGGGAACATCCTTTTTTCCTTTACCTGGCCTTTAATGCTCCTCATGATCCTGTTCAGGCTAAAAAAGTGGATTTTGATTTACTTACTTCAATAGAAGACAGTACGAAACGTGCTTATTTGGCTCAGGTAAAAGCGCTCGACGATGCTGTAGGAGTTGTAACGGGAAAGCTCAAACAACTGAATCTTGAAGAAAATACCATTGTAGTCTTTCTTAGTGATAACGGAGGCGCTACTTATACCCATATATTGGATAATAAGCCGTTGAGAGCAGGCAAAGCCACAAATTTTGAAGGAGGTATCCGGGTGCCTTTTTTTATTAAGTATCCTGCAGCACTAAAAGGAGGAAAAGAGTATGACCTTCCTGTTTCCTCTCTCGATCTTTTTACAACAATAGCAGCGGCAGCCGGAGCCCCTCTTCCCAAAGGTGTTACGTATGATGGGGTAAATCTTATCCCTTATCTGAATGGGGAAAAGAACGAAAGACCTCACGAAACCCTCTTCTGGAGAGTAGGATTTGCTAAGGCTGTAAGAAAAGGTGATTACAAGTTGTACATCAATGAAAAAGAAAATCAAACCTTACTTTTTGATTTGAAAAATGATGTTTCTGAACGTAACAACCTTGCTGCTACCCACAAGGAAAAACTTGAGGAATTAAAACGTGAGCTGATCAGATGGGAGAATAGCATGCAGTCTCCGCGCTGGCCAAGTGTGATGTACATGAAATACAACAACAATGGGGAATTTAACTATTTCCCCATCTGACAAGCAAAACTATAGCGATGACTTTAAGAGATGTACTATTAATAGGTAAGAAAATACTGGTCTCTTTTCTGGTATTTATTCTGCCTGTGGCATTCGTCACTATTGCCATTCTGGTAGCGATATGGGCTATTAACTAATTAAACGTATGATCAAATTTATAGAAGCTGCAATACAAAATTTAAATGGATGGGGAATAATGGTGTTTATTTTTATTCTCGGTTCTGTTGAATTGTTGTTGGGGCTGCTGGAAGGAAAATGGTCAAAGAATGATAAGATCCTGGATATTGTGTGTCTTGTGGCTCCACGATTTATCTTTTCCCCTCTTATAGGGTTCTTTTCATTAAAAATCCTTCCTTTTATTCTGCCTAGTCTTAAGGATGCCTTTGCGTGGGTTCCTTTTTCATTTGGATTTTTTATTATTCTGGTAACCATTGATCTCTCCCAATACTGGTATCATCGTCTGCATCATCAGTTGCCTGTGTTATGGAGGTTTCACCGTACGCATCATTCTGCCCGCTACATGAGTGTGGTGGTAAATTCCAGACAAAATATTTTTTACGTCGCATTTTTATCTCAGCTCTATATAACGGCTGCGCTGGTCTATCTCGGGCTGGGAGGCCCTGCTCTTCTGTTTAACGGCTTTCAGACGATCTGGTCGTATGCCTGCCATACAAGTGTTAAATGGGATAAAATTTTATACCGGTATAAGATCCTGCATCCGTTTGCCTGGCTTTTGGAAAGAGTTTTAGTAACCCCGGCTACGCATCATGCACATCATGCGGCAACCCATGGAGATGGTGTAGGATTTTACAAAGGAAATTTCGGAGGGATTCTGTTCTTATGGGATATTCTGTTTGGCACGGCTCATATAAGCCGCAGATATCCGAAACAATACGGTCTGTCAAGCTACAAAGATGATCCCTGGTATGCACAGTGGCTCTGGCCTGTACTTAAGTCACCGGTAGGGGGGAGTGAGCTTGCCAAAGACGGACCTGAAGTGATAGAGGATGAACCAGAGCTGGTGGATTTAAAGAATTTACAAAATGCATAACCATAAAGAAGAATGAAAAATATTTTAAAAGAAACCACAAAAATCGCAACGGCTTTGGTGCTTGGGGCAGGACTTGTAGTTCCGGCTTTTTCGCAGAACAAAGCATTTGAAGGGACGATAGGAAAAACGTATGCAGATTCAAAACCTGATAAGGTTACTTACCTGAAGAAAGCACCACAAGGCGCTCCCAATGTCATTTGGATATTACTGGATGATGTTGGCTTTGGAGCGACATCCGCATTCGGAGGGTTGATCAATACGCCAACTTTTGATAGTCTTTCGAATAATGGTTTAAGGTATACCAACTTTCATACAACAGGAATATGTTCTCCTACCAGAGCAGCCTTGCTAACAGGCAGGAACCATCATTCCGTACATATGGGAGGATTTCCTCATGACTTTCTTTCGGCAGATTTCCCGGGCTATGATGGCCATATTCCGGCAGAAGCAGGCACGGTTGCGGAAACATTTCGCGAAAATGGCTATAGTACCTATGCATTGGGGAAATGGCACCTTGCTCCTGATGATGAGGCAACAGATCTGGGACCTTTTGACAGATGGCCTTCAGGGAAAGGATTTGATCACTTTTTCGGCTTCCTGGGAGGAGCGACAGATCAGTACAAGCCGGATCTGGTAGAAGACAACAAACATATTAAGCCAGATGGCAGACATCTTAACGAATTGCTTGCAGAGAAAGCAATTAACTATATTTCCAGTCAAAAGAAAATAGCTCGGGAAAAGCCATTTTTCCTGTACCTTGCTCCCGGAGCAACACACTCTCCTCATCAGGTTGCAAAAGAGTGGAGTGATAAGTATAAAGGCAAGTTTGACATAGGCTGGGATAAGTACCGTGAACAGGTGTTGGCCAATCAGAAGAAGCTGGGTATAGCGCCTGCAACGGCTCAGTTGCCTCCCCGCAATGCCAGGGTGAAGGCCTGGAAGGATCTCAAACCTGAAGAACAAAAAATCTATGCCCGGTTCATGGAGGTATATGCAGGATTTCTTGAGTATACCGATTATGAAATCGGAAGAATAGTAAAATATTTAAATGCTACCGGACAGCTGGAAAACACAGCAATCTTCATTGTTATCGGAGACAATGGTGGGAGTCAGGAAGGTTCAAGAAACGGGGTTATTAAAAGTGAGTTTTCTCCTAAGAACACGGTGCCTGAAGATGAAATTTTAAGAGAACTGTTAAAAAATTATGATAAAATAGGTTCTGCTGAAGCATATACCAATTATCCTATCGGTTGGGCGCAGGCTGCCAATACTCCATTTAAACACTGGAAACAGGATGCAAATTCAGAAGGCGGAACAAGAAATCCTTTAATAGTTTTTTATCCTAAAGGAATTCAGGAGAAAGGAGGGGTACGAAATCAGTATGGACATGTTATAGATCTTTTCCCAACTGCGGTTGAACTGGCAGGAATCAAAGCGCAACCGGTTATTAAGGGAATTCTGCAAAAACCACTTGAAGGTGTTAGTCTTGCAAATTCTCTGAATGATGCCAAAGCTCCATCGGTACATACAGTTCAGTATTATAATATTTTCGGGTCCAGAGCTATTTATAAAGATGGCTGGAAAGCAGCAGCGGCGCACTTACCAGCATTCTATGATCTGGTGGCTTATCCGGGAGAAAACAAAGTGGAACGAAACTTTGATAAGGATGTCTGGGAGTTGTACAATCTGAATGAAGATTTTAACGAACGTATAAACCTGGCGTCGAAACATCCTGAGAAGCTTCAGGAGCTAAAAGCCTTGTTTGATGCAGAGGCCAGAAAGTACAATGTATACCCTTTGATTGACTGGACAGATTGTCTGAACAGAGGCTCTTTCAGATCGGTTGTAAGACCCAAGGTTTCGGAAATTAAAGAGTAATCAGGATGGGTGGAGGCAGAATGACCTCCACCTTTTATAGTTAAAGTATAAAGTAAATTCCAATTAGCGATGAAGTATTATACCCGTTTTTGTTTCTTTTTATTGACGATTGTTTTAGTTGTCGGAGCAGCATTTGTGACAGGCGATGTTAGTTCAAAAGGTTCTCACACAGTAAGTCCGGAAGTAAAAAAGGAAGTATTGAAAGTTTTGGATGCGTATATGAATACGTTTAATGCCAGGGATGCCAGGGCCTGGCAGGAAACATATCAGTTCCCTCATTACCGTCTGGCAAGCGGTACAATGTCTGTTCTGGAAAGTGCCACCTTAGATTCTACTGTTTTTATAAGACTTGAAAAGTCAGGCTGGCATCATAGCAAATGGGATCATAGAAATATTGTTCAGGCCTCCGAAGATAAAGTTCATGTAGATACGCGCTTTTCCCGGTATCGCAAGGATGGAAGCTTGTTAGGAAGTTATGAATCCTTATATATAGTAACGAAAGAAAATGGTAAATGGGGAGTTAAATTTCGTTCGAGTTATGCCGAATGATTCAGGGGGATGCACCCGGTAACCAGGCAACAATCGAACAGACGCTTTATCGGTTGGAAGTAGGCTCTCTGTAAGACCTGTGAGGGAGTGTATCGTTCAGGACGTGTTTAAAATGTTCTATAAAACAGAAGTCTGAAATTTCCTTATAGAGATAATTTCTCTGTGCCGCCGGAAGTTTACTGTGTTCCTGTACTTCTTCACTTGAGTACCGTTCCATTATTTTAGAGCTTGTGCATTCGCAATATTTTTGCGTTTCGGAAGGGTAATAAGGTTCCAGTCCGCTTTCGGCAACACAGTTTTCAATAAGCAGGGCTAAATCCTGATCCTGCCCTTTTTTGTAAGCAAATGCAATTTCCTTAAAGAAAAAAGCAGATATGGCAAGAGCAATAATCTGTGAAGGAATAAAAAGAGCAAGCTTGCTTTCTCTTGGCTGAACTTCCGATTCAGATATTCTGAAATCTTTCGTCATTCTGAAGATCGATGGTTTGGCGAAAAGGAAAGAGGAAAGCCCTATGCCAAAAAGGAATAAGAAGGTGGGATCATTATTTAACAAGTAGGAGAACAAGCAGATGCAATTCCCCAAAAAAAGTATAATCCACTTTTTTAGACTTAACTTTAAAAACGATTTTACTTTAAATCGTGTCGATTCATTTAGCAGGTTTTTTACTCTCGAGTAATAATAAAGCCTGGATGCAATCAGTGAGCTGAACAGTAAAGATGGGCAAATCCAGGTAAGTAGTTCATTGGCATACTCCTTTTTTAAGGAAGGGAGTAGTAGTACAATGAAGAATAGGGATAGTTGCAGTACAGCAATCATCCAAAAAGTATCTTCATTCCTTTTTACAAATTTTGAATATCCGTCCTGTTCCAAGGTTTCATGCTTTATGAAAATCCTCAACCTTGATTATTTCATGACAAAAGTCATATTCATAAGGCTGATTTGAACAGATAATCACAATTCGATCCTTTATGTTTTGTATTATTTCTGTTTTATACCAGTTTATTCCGGCAGAATCAAGATTTACGGTTGGTTCGTCAAGGAAAAGTATCTCAGACTCTGTATAGAGGGCAAAGCCAAGCTTGACGCGTTGCTTCATTCCGGAGGAAAAATACTTAAGTTGCTTGTCGTACGACTTTTCAAGCCCTAAAATTCGGGTAAATTCTTTTTTGGAAAGATTGTTTTTAAACTTTTTAAACGTCAGGTGAAAGGTGATGAGTTCTTCTAAGGTAAGTTCTTCTATCAGGTCCTGGTAGGGGGCGGTAAAGGTAAGTTTCTGGTACAGGTTGTCAGGGGAGAATTCCTGATCGTTGGAAAAATATTTTACTTTCCCTTCGTTGGGTGAGATAATTCCGGCGAGTATTTGAATCAGAGTGGATTTTCCGGATCCATTTCTGCCGGTAATGGCATAGGACTGATTAAGCTGAAAATTCAGGTTAAGATTTCTAAAAAGCCAGTTACGGTCAAATCTTTTACCTAAATTTTCAGCAACAATATTCATTTCTTATTGACTAAAACCTTTCATTATACCTCTGTCAGAGCTACGAATGAAATTGACAATCTCATCTCTTTCTTTTGAAGAACTGAAGTTCACTTCGATGTGGTCCAACGCTTTGGAGTTGTTATAACCTCTAAGGTAGACGGTTCTGTAAATCTCCTGAATTTCGTTGATTTTTTCGTTGCTGAAGCCTCTTCTTCTAAGACCGATAGAGTTGATTCCACAATAGCTCAGTGGTTCTCTGGCCGCTTTGGTATAAGGAGGAATGTCCTTTCTTACCAGGGAGCCACCTGAGATCATGGCATGTGCACCGATTCTTACAAACTGGTGTACTGCACTAGAACCACCTACAATGGCATAGTCATCTACTGTAACGTGACCTGCCAGCTGAACGGAGTTGGCCAGAATACAGTTGTTGCCGATAATGCAGTCGTGCGCAACGTGTACATAGGCCATCAGAAGACAGTTTTTACCTACCTCGGTTTTGTATTTCTCTACGGTTCCTCTGTTGACAGTGACACATTCTCTTATGACACAATTGTCACCAATGATGGCAGTGGTTTCTTCTCCAGAGAATTTAAGGTCCTGAGGGGGAGCTGAAATGACAGCTCCCGGATATATTTTAACGTTTTTTCCGATTCGGGCACCTTCCATGATGGTCACATTTGGACCTATCCAGGTTCCTTCATCGATTTCAACATTTTTGTGTATGGTTGAAAATGGCTCAATTACAACATTTCTGGCGATTTTTGCCTGAGGATGTATATAAGCTAAAGGTTGATTCATAGGGATTTTCCTGTGTCTTTCCTTACTATACTAGCAGACATTACTGCTTCACAAACCAGATTATTACCAACAAATGCCTGTCCCTGCATTTTAGCAATTCCTCGTTTTATTGGAGCCAATAATTCGCATTTAAATATTATCTGATCTCCTGGTACTACAAATCTTTTGAATCTGCAGTTTTCTATACTTAGGAAGTAGGTCCAGTAATTTTCAGGATCTGGAACGGTGTTTAATACCAAAATTCCTCCTGTCTGTACCATTGCTTCAATTTGCATTACTCCCGGCATTACAGGATTTCCTGGAAAATGTCCCTGAAAGAATGGCTCATTGATGGTTACATTTTTAATACCTGCAACGGTTGTTTCGTCCAGATAAAATATTTTATCAACAAGCTTAAACGGATATCTGTGTGGTAATGCCTTATATATTTGGTTGACATCAAGTACCGGAGGCAGGTTAGGATCATAATGAGGGATCTGATTTTTAGATGCCTCTTTCATGATTTTTTTGATTTTTTTAGCGAATGCTACATTCGCTGCATGTCCCGGGCGAGCTGCCAGAATCTGTGCCTTTAGCGGTCTTCCAACCAATGCAAGATCTCCGATTACATCCAGTAATTTGTGTCTTGCAGGTTCATTTTTATAACGTAGCTCAAGATTGTTCAGAATACCTTCTTTTTTAACTTCAACCTTTGGCTTGTTAAATAATTTGGCCAGGTGTTCCAGTTCATGATCCTGCACCACTCTGTCTACAATCACAATGGCGTTGTTCAGGTCTCCACCTTTTATAAGGTTTTGTTTCTGAAGCATTTCCAGTTCATGCAGGAAGCAGAAGGTTCTGCAGGAAGCAATTTCCTTGGAAAACTGGTTAATATTGGTTAACGAAGCATGCTGACTGCCCAAAACCGGAGAGTTGTAGTCCACCATAACGGTAACTCTGTAATCGTCCAGAGGAAGCGCAGCAATTTCAATATTCTTTTCGTTGTCTTTATAGAAGATGCTGTGAGGAACTTCAAAAAAGTTTCTTAGCGCATTTTGTTCCTGAAACCCTACAGATTCCAGTGCTTCAACAAAAGGCTGTGAGCTGCCATCCATGATTGGAGTTTCAGGACCGTCTATCTGAATGAGAACATTGTCTACCTGTAACCCCATAAGTGCAGCAAGCGTGTGCTCGACCGTACTTACTCTTGCTCCGTTTTTTTCTATTGTGGTACCTCTGGACAGGTCAACTACATAGTCGACGTCTGCTTCAACAGTAGGTTGATCCTCAAGGTCAACCCTTTGAAAAACAATCCCGTGGTTGGGAGGTGCGGGTACAAAAGTCATATTGACCTTAACTCCTGTATGTAATCCGACTCCTGAAATAGATACGGGACTCTTGATGGTATGCTGTTTTACGTTCATTTAACCTTATAAAGTCGGCAAATTTATAATTTTTTCCTCAAGTTCTTCAATTCTTTTTTGTAATTCCGGAAGTTTTCTGAAAACACTGCTGGATTTTAGGAATTTTTTGTATTCAAAAGCGGGGGAACCGTGGATGGCAGTTCCTTCTGTTGTAACCGATTTGCCAACTCCTGACTGGGCACCAATACTGGTTCTGTTGGCCAGGGTAATGTGTCCGACAATGCCAACCTGACCAGCAATGACACAATTATCTCCAATTTTGGTAGATCCGGATATTCCGGATTGTGCTGCGATTACTGTGTTTTTGCCAATTTCAACGTTGTGTGCAATCTGTATCAGGTTGTCAAGTTTTACTCCGTCATGTATAATGGTAGACCCCATCGTCGCACAGTCAATGACTGTATTGGCTCCGATGTCTACATGATTGCCTATAATCACATTTCCTACCTGTGGAATTGTTTTGTAGGTGCCGTCTGGTTGTGGCGCAAAGCCGAATCCGTCACTGCCGATGACAGAGCCCGAATGTATGGTGCAGTAGCTACCTATAACAGTATCCGAATAGATTTTAACCCCGGAAAAGATGATGGTGTTGTCTCCTATAGTAACATTATCCCCAACATAGGCCTGAGGATAAATCTTTACATTTTTCCCGATTCTGCAATTGTTCCCTACATAGGAGAAAGCTCCACGGTAAATGTTTTCTCCTGTTGTGGAATTTTCCCCTATATAAGAAGGGTTTTCCACACCCATTTTCATAAAACTTACAAATTTATGATATTCTTCAAGCAGTGTTGTGAAGCTGGTGTAAGGATCGTCAACAAGGATTAAAGTGGCTTTAACGGCGTGTTTGGGGATAAATTTTTTGGCTACTATTACAGCAGATGCCTGGGTGGTATATAAATAAGGTTCGTATTTTAGATTGGATAAAAAAGAGATACAACCTTCGTGGCCTTCCTGAATTTTTGCCAGTTTATTGATTCTCAGGCTGTCATTCCCTTTGACTTCTCCCCCAATTAAATGGGCAATCTGTCCTGTTGTAAATTCCATTAAACTAATTTAAACAAATTTAAACAAATTATATAATTGTGAACCATCTTACAAAGATACATTTTTAGGCCAGCATAAATAATGTTTTTTTACTATTTTACTTATGGCTTTTATATTGGGAAGGTCGGAGGCCTGAGCGACATCCAGCACTTGTCCTTTCTTGGTTAAAACATTTATTTTATTGCTGACCGGAAGGTATGCTCTGTTTCTTAATTCCCCGTTTACGACAAAATATTTTGAATATTCCAGAGGTAAACCGAGGTATTGGGAAGCTTCCTTTTTCAGGTGCTCAATCTTATCTGCTTCAAACGGGGTTCGGGATATTTCGATTCTGAATAGTTTTCGTTCCAGCAACTGATTGCATAAAATGGACAATACAGGGTCTTTGTGATTTTTCCATATTTTTATTGCTCCCCATAAATCGTAGTCATCAAGGCTGGTAAATGCTTGCAGGTAATGATCGTGTCGGGTGAATTCCTCAAAGGTTACCTTTTGCTGAAGGAAAACGCTTAGTGCGTCCGAGGCAAATAACTTTTCACCTGCCAGGGACAGATCCTGTGCCCTGCGTATAATCTGAATCAGCATTTTTTCTGCGCACACGGTTGTTTTGTGCAAATATACCTGCCAGTACATAAGCCTCCTGGAAGATAAGAAATTCTCAATGCTGTAAATTCCTTTTTCTTCAACAACTAACTCATCGTCAACGATATCCAGCATTTTGATGATCCTGTCGGCTCCGATTGTTCCTTCCATCACTCCTGTAAAAAAGCTGTCTCTTTTCAGATAGTCCATTCTGTCCATATCGAGCTGACTAGAGATTAACTGGTGGAAGAACTTTCTTTCGTACCGGTTTAGAAACATATCTATTGTACGATTTAGTTTCCCATCGAACTCTTTATTCAGCTTATTCATGATAAGGTGAGATAGTTTTTCGTGGGCTATATGGGAAAGGAGTGTTTTCTCAAGGGCGTGCGAAAATGGACCATGGCCAACATCGTGCAGCAGAATTGCAGCCAATGCGGCTTCTTTTTCTTCGTCCGAAATCTGATGTCCGCGACTTCTTAGCCTGTTTAAGGCCATTCCCATTAAATGCATGGCGCCTAGAGCATGATGGAATCTGGTGTGAAGCGCTCCGGGATATACAAGGTCCGTAAGTCCTAATTGCTTTATTCGGCGTAGTCGTTGGAAGTAGGGGTGCTCAATAATGTCAAAAATGAAACTTCCGGGAATAGTAATAAATCCGTAAACCGGATCGTTGAATATTTTCTTTTTATTCAAAACTTTTTAAGTTAAGGAAACTTATTAATTAGGATTTAGTGTACTTTTAGTGTTTACGAATTTTAATTCTATGCAAAGATATAATATTTTATGGGCGGACGATGAAATAGATCTACTTAAACCCCACATTATTTTTCTTAATAATAAAGGCTATGATGTAACTCCTGTCCCAAGCGGAGCGGATGCGATAGAGAAATGTAATGAAGAGAAGTACGACATCGTATTCCTTGATGAAAATATGCCTGGTATGACAGGCCTGGAAACGCTTAGCCAGATCAAAGCCATAAAGCCCAACCTTCCTGTAATCATGATCACCAAAAGTGAAGAAGAGCATATTATGGAAGAGGCTATAGGCAGTAAGATTGCAGACTATCTTATTAAACCATTAAATCCAAATCAGATACTGCTGAGTATTAAGAAGATACTGGATAATAAAAGACTGGTTACAGAGAAAACCAATATCAGTTATCAGCAGGACTTCAGAAATCTGAGTATGGCCTATAACGACCGTATTGGCCATGAAGAATGGGGAGAGATATATAAGAAGTTGGTTTATTGGGAATTGGAAATTGATAATACCGAAAATAAAAGCATGAAGGATATTATCGATATGCAAAAAAGCGAGGCGAATAAAAACTTTGCAGATTTTATTATCGATAATTATGAGTCCTGGCTAAATGATGCCAATGCTCCCAAGCCTATTCTTTCTCATCAGATTATGAAAAAGAAGGTGTTTCCGCTTCTGGAAAAAGAACAGCCATTGTTTTTTATTCTGATCGATAACCTGCGGTACGATCAGTGGAAAGTGCTGGAAACTACCATTAATACGTATTACAATGTTGATGAAGAAATCAACTATTATTCTATTCTGCCTACTACAACAGCGTATGCCAGAAATGCCATTTTCTCCGGATTGCTGCCTTCTGAGATAGAGAAAAAATACCCTCAGTATTGGGTCAGTGATGAAGAGGAGGAAGGGAAAAATAATTTTGAAGAGGAATTGCTGAAGGCTCAGCTTGTCCGGAATAAACTGGATATTAAAAATTCTTACAACAAGATTATCAATATATCTCACGGAAAGACATTACTGGATAACATCACCAATCTGATGAACAATAAGCTGAATGTAATTGTCTATAATTTCGTCGATATGTTGTCTCATGCCCGTACGGATATGGCTATGGTTCGCGAACTGGCACCTGATGAATCAGCCTACCGGTCGCTGACGAATTCCTGGTTTTTGCATTCTCCGTTACTGGAAGTATTAAAAAGAATAGCTGAGAAAAAAGGCCGGGTGGTGATAACTACCGACCATGGTACCATCAGGGTTAAAAAGCCATTTAAGATTATCGGAGATAAGAATACCAATACCAACTTACGATATAAACAAGGTAAAAACCTGGGGTTTGAGGAGAAGGATGTTTATGTCTGCAGAAAACCTGAACGACTGTTTCTTCCTAAAAGAAATGTTTCTACAGCGTATGTTTTTACCATAGAAGATTATTTCTTCGCTTATCCCAACAACTATAACTACTACGTAAATTATTACAAAGATACGTTCCAGCATGGGGGGATTTCTCTGGAAGAAATGATTATTCCTTTTATAACCTTGTCTCCAAAGTAAGGTTTATTGGACAAGGATGTGGATTGTCTGGTTGATAAAATTTTGTAAATTTACCGGCCAGACAATCCTTCTTTCCAACAATTTCATGGGAGAACGCAAAACAATTATAAGCAGGGATCTTTCAGAACTAAAACAGGTAGCCTCGGAAATAATACAATTTTCCGGAGCTGAGAAGATCTGGTTGTTTGAAGGTGAAATTGGAGCCGGAAAGACAACTTTAATTAAAGAAATTTGTAAAGAGCTGGGAGTGTCTGAAACTGTTAGCAGTCCTACATTTGCTCTGGTAAATGAGTATCTGGGAGCTAACAATACGAGTATTTACCATTTTGATTTTTACAGACTGAAAAGCGAAACAGAAGCATTGGATATAGGAAGTGAGGAGTATTTTTCTTCAGGATGTATTTGTCTTATAGAATGGCCTTCAAAAATTGAATCATTAATTCCTCCCCATCATTTAAAAATTTCTCTTGAAGTAGATAATAATCAACACAGAATTTTTCATCTTCTTAAAACATGAAAAGCAGCTTAAAATCGGGTATTGAAGCTCTTGCTAAAGAACATGCTCTGTATCCTCAGGAGGCCTTATTAAAGATTCCTGAAGGTACGACCCGTCTTAATATAGGCATTCCTAAAGAAGTACAGGATCTGGAAAACAGGGTATGTCTTACTCCGGAAGCAGTTGCCCTGTTGGTAAATAACGGTCATGATGTGGTAGTGGAAACCGGAGCAGGGGTTTCTGCCAAATTCTCGGATAAGGAATACAGTGATGCGGGGGCAAAAATAGCTTATTCAACTCAGGAAGTATTTCAGTCGAATATTGTCTTAAAAATTGAACCTCCTACTATTCAGGAAATCAGTATGATGAAGCCTGGAAGTACGTTGTTCTCCGCACTTCAGATTTCAACCCTTACCCCTGAACTTGTACAGGCAATAAACAAGCAAAAGCTGATTGCACTAGCCTTTGAGTTTATAGAAGACAAAGTGGGAGGGATGCCTGTGGTAAGGGCAATGAGTGAAATCGCTGGGAGTACTGTAATGCTTATCGCCGCAGAATATCTGAATAGCAAAAACGGAAAGGGAGTTATACTGGGAGGAATTACCGGGGTGCCCCCGACCAAAGTGGTAATACTGGGAGCCGGAACCGTTGCTGAATATGCCGTGCGTGCTGCTACAGGACTGGGATGCGAAGTGAAAATATTTGATAACCAGGTATATAAATTGAGAAGACTCAAGCATGATCTGGGCCTTCAGGTTTATACGTCTACTATTGATACAATTACGCTGAGGAAAGAATTAAGAGAGGCGGATGTGGTAATCGGCTCTCTCAGATCGGATGAGGGAAGTCCTTGTGTGGTAAGTGAAGATATGGTGGCTGAAATGATGCCCAACTCCGTTATAATCGATGTCAGCATTGATCAGGGAGGATGTTTTGAAACAAGCAGGGTTACCAGCCATCGAAATCCTGTGTTCAGGAAATACGATGTAATCCATTATTGTGTACCCAACATAGCATCGAGAGTAGCCCGTACAGCGACCACAGCGCTTAGTAATATATTTACACCTATTCTGCTTCAGATTGCCAAAAAAGGAGGCACAGAAGAGTTAATTTATTCCAAGGAGTGGTTTATGAAAGGGGTTTATTCTTACAAAGGCAGCCTTACCAATGCCTATATTGCAAAGAAGTTTAATATGAAATACAAAGATCTGAAGCTGATTCTGGCAGCCAGATTTTAAAGCAGACTACTTTAATGTGATATAAAAAAATCCGGGTTACGGCCCGGATTTTTTCGTTGGTTGGATATGAAAATGGGAAATTTTTATTCGTACATAATGTTCATCTCCACACGTCTGTTGGCCTGTCTTCCAGCTTCTGTATCATTGGTATCTACCGGTCGGGTTTCGCCATATCCGGCTGTGGTGATTCTGCTTGGATTAACCCCTTTGGTTCCCAGATATCGTTTTACAGATTCTGCTCTTCTTTTGGACAGATCCATGTTGGAGTCGTCGTCTCCCACGTTATCTGTATGACCTTCCAGGTGGAGTTTGGATTTAGGATTGTTCACCATTACCGAGGCCAGTTTGTTAAGCGAGTTGTAGGATGAACTGATAATTACATCGCTGTTGGTTTCAAATAACAGGTTTTTGAATGCTTCTTCCAGCGCTTTCTTTTCTTCCGGTTTGATTTCAGGACATCCTTTGTTTGATTTTACTCCGGGCGTACGCATACACAGGTCGTCGTAGTCACTAACTCCATCACCATCGGTATCTATGAATGGAGGCGGACAGCCTTTATAGGCAAGGATACCTTTTTCATGAGGACACTGATCTTCTTTATCCTGTATTCCGTCTCCGTCGGAGTCAGGACATCCTCTGAATTGAGCTATCCCCGGAACATCCGGACAATCGTCTTTGTTGTCCATAATCCCGTCGTTGTCTCTGTCACCCCAGGGGCAGCCTTTGTTTTCCCGGGGGCCTGGTTCATTTTTACACTGGTCTTCGTAATCGTAAACTCCGTCAAAATCAACGTCGTAGGGGCATCCGAAAGTTGTTACAGGTTCCCCTTTGGGAGTATGAATACATTTGTCTCTGCCATCTGGAACCCCATCTCCATCAGAATCTTTGTCTTTCCAGGCTATTTGATAAGGTTCCATCCTTTTGTTTCGGCCTTTGCGGGCAGCTTTAAGCTTCTTTTTTGTCTGAGCAGGGTTCTGTGCAAAGGAATCTTCACTAAAAAATGATGCTATGCAGAATAGTGCACAAAGGAGTATTAATTTTTTCATCCCGTACTACTTTAAATGGATTCTAACTAAAAAGTAGTGTACTGGAAAAATGAAAAAAAGGCTGAAATTTTTTGTCAAATTTCAGCCTTTTTGCAATTAAAGTTTAAATCAGAAACTTTAAGCGAAGAGCATCGTAAACCTACTGTTTACAGGTTTGCCAAACTCTTCTCCAATGCCTGAATTTCAGCTTCGGCATCTGCTTTTTTCTTTCTTTCTAGTTCAATTACAGAGGCGGGGGCTCCGTTCACGAATTTTTCATTGCTCAGTTTTTTCTCTACACTGGCAAGGAATCCTTTTTTATGTTCCAGTTGCTTCAACAGTGCTTCTTTTTCTTTTACCGGATCTATGGCATTGGCAAGTGGTACGTAGAATTCCGAACTTCTAATAATAAATGTGGCCGCCCCGTCAATGGCTGTTTCGGTCGTTTCGATTGATTCGATACAGGCCAGTTTTTTAATGATATATCCAAATTTGGAAATAAGTTCTGCTGAATTGGTTTTCACCAGAAGCTTTAGTGGATCGTTTTTGGCTATCTGTTTGGTGTTTCTGATATTTCTGATGTTGGAGATCACCTCAATGGCCAGGTCTCCATTTTCAATAATTTTTTTGTTATAGGCCGTAACTTTAGGCCATGGAGCAACAATCAGACAATCGTTTTCCGAACGTTCTCTCAGTTCATGCCATACTTCTTCTGTAATAAATGGCATAAATGGGTGAAGAATTTTAAGAAGGTTTTCGAAGATGCTGATGGTTTTGTTATAGGTATCCTGGTCCATTGGCTGTTCAAAACCTGGTTTGATCATTTCCAGGTACCAGGAACAAAAGTCGTCCCATACCAGCTTGTAAACCGTCATTAAGGCATCTGACAATCTGTATTTAGAGAAGTTGTCTTCCAGTTCGGCCAGTGTTGCGGCAAATTTGGTCTCCATCCATTCGATCGCTGCTGCGTTGTCCGGATTTGAACCTTCTTTAACATCCCAGCCTTTGATAAGACGGAATGCATTCCATATTTTGTTGCTGAAATTTCTTCCCTGCAGACAAAGCTTTTCGTCAAACAGCAAATCATTTCCTGCCGGAGAACTGAATAGCATCCCTACTCTTATTCCATCAGCTCCATAATTATCGATCAGGTCCAGAGGATCCGGAGAGTTTCCAAGCGATTTGGACATTTTTCTGCCCTGCTTGTCTCTTACAATACCGGTCAGGTATACATTTTTGAAAGGAATTTCTCCTCGGAACATGTATCCTGCCATGATCATTCGCGCCACCCAGAAGAAAAGAATTTCAGGGGCGGTTACCAGATCGTTGGTTGGATAGAAATACTTGATGTCTTTGTTTTGAGGATCTTTAAATCCGTCAAATACCGAAATTGGCCATAGCCATGACGAGAACCAGGTATCGAGAACGTCATCGTCCTGCCTGATGTCGGAGGCTTTGGTATCAGGGTATTTTTGCTGAAACAGTTCAAGCGCTTCCTCTTTGCTGAACGCCACTACTGGTTCCGCCGAAGGATTGCTGATTAGATAATAAGCCGGAATCTGTTGTCCCCACCACAATTGTCTGGAAATACACCAGTCTTTGATGTTTTCCATCCAGTGTCTGTAGGTATTTTTAAATTTAGAAGGAATAAGCTGTATTTCGTCGTTCATCACAGAAGTAAGTACCTCGGGCTTTTTCTCCAGAAACTTCTTCATGTCGACAAACCACTGAAGGGAGAGTCTCGGCTCAATTACTGCATCGGTTCTTTCAGAATAGCCAACACTGTTTTTAATGTCCTCTGTTTTTATTAAAAATCCTTTTTCCTCGAGCTCTTTTGCAATGAGCTTTCTTACTTTAAAACGGTCTTCCCCTACATACAGTTGGGCATTGGCGTTAAAAGTGCCGTCATCGTTCATAATGTCGATGATTTCAAGACCATGTTTCTGACCAAGAGCGTAGTCGTTTACATCATGGGCAGGGGTTACTTTCAGACAACCTGTTCCAAATTCCATGTCCACATATTCGTCCATAATCACCGGCATTTTTCTTCCGATGAGCGGTACAATCGCATTTTTCCCTTTCAAATGCTGGTACCTTTGGTCGTTTGGATTCACACAGATCGCGGTATCACCCAGGATGGTTTCTGGTCGGGTAGTAGCTACCGTAATGTATTCTTCAGAACCATCTATCTGATATTTGACAAAGTAAAGCTTTGAATTAACTTCTTTGTAGATAACTTCTTCATCAGAGAGGGCGGTTTTACCCTGTGGGTCCCAGTTAACCATTCTGTTCCCTCTGTAGATTAAGCCATCGCGGTAAAGTCTTACAAAAACTTCAATAACGGCATCCGATAAAGCAGGTTCCATGGTGAATCGGGTTCTGTCCCAGTCACAGGAAGCACCGAGTTTTTTTAACTGTTCCAGTATTATGCCCCCATATTTCTCTTTCCATTCCCATGCATATTTTAAAAACTCTTCCCTGGTAAGGTCACTTTTCTTTATACCTTTTTCCCGAAGCATAGCCACTACTTTTGCCTCTGTTGCTATAGAGGCATGGTCCATTCCCGGTACCCAGCAGGCTTCTTTCCCTTCCATTCTTGCTTTTCGGATCAGCACATCCTGGATGGTATTGTTAAGCATATGTCCCATATGCAAAACCCCTGTAACATTTGGTGGAGGTATGACGATGGTGTAAGGCTCTTTTTCAGGGTTTGGTTTTGCCGAAAAAAAACCTTTATTCATCCAATAGGAATACCATTTGTTTTCAACTTCTTTGGGACTGTATGTCTTCTTAATTTCCATCTTTATTATTTGGTATGCGTGCGAGCGGCAAAATTAAAAATATTTATTGCTTAATGAAATCTGCATTTTGCCTAAAACAAAAAATAAGAAGAATCTCTCTCTATTTTTAAATTAATATAAAAAAAGTTTAAATTAAGGCTTGTCGAAGCAAGATCTCCCTCATCTCTTAATAATGCTTCCGTACTATTTTAGGTGCTTTTCTGGCCGTATTCCGGTTGGTTGTGGGTGGATTATACACTAAGCTCCGACTAAACCCGGATAGAGATAAGTCGAGTCAGACGTTTATCTCTTTGAAACTTTATTGGTGAAAATTAGATCGTTTTGACAAAATCATCGTTGAAAAGAAACAGGGGAGAGATAGCGGATGAAATCAGGCACAATTTATGTAAAAGTTCTATCCGTAGTGCTAGAGGTTTAATTAAGGGATAATTTATTTAAGCAGGATTTGTTATGCCAGAGAAAAAGTTTAATAAAGTTCTTTTAGTCGACGACGATAAAATTAATAATTTTATTAACATCCGGTTGATTAGAAGGATTGGGCTCTCAGATGATATTATTGTTACCAATAACGGACAGGAAGCCATTTCTTATCTTCAGCAATGTGAGAAAGATGAGTGGCCTGCGCTGATTCTGCTGGACATAAACATGCCCGTTATGGACGGTTTTGAGTTTTTGGAGGAGTTTGAAAAGCTGGATTTTAATGCCGGAGAAAAACCAATGATTGTGGTGTTAACGACCAGTACCAATATGCACGACATTCAAAAGGTGGAGAGCTCTCCGATTGCTGCGGGATATATAAATAAACCCCTAACAGAGGATAATCTGCTGGGGTTTATCAGGAGAAATGCTTCGGTGGCTTAATTCAGCCTAATGAACTTTTTCCAGTTTCTTATTGCCTGTTTTGATTGTATCAACAGGCTTTTTATTTTCTAATGGTGCCTCTTCAAGGCTGGCAGATGGCTTGAAATTTTGCACAATGGTCATTTCCTGAATCAGGTTCTCAGCTCCGGCATATTTGTCGATGATAAACAAAATATATCGGATGTCTACCGCAATGGTTCGTTGCAGATTGGGTTCAAAGATGATATCCCCGCTCATAGCTTCCCAGTTTCCGTCAAATGCACAACCGATCAGGTGACCATAGCCGTTCATTACCGGGCTTCCTGAATTTCCTCCGGTAATATCGTTGGTGGTAATAAAGTTAATCGGAAGCGTGCTTTTGTATCCATACCTGCCATAATCTTTCTTTTTATAGAGTTCGATTAGCTTTTCAGGGACTATAAATTCTTCATTGTTGGGATCTTCTTTTTCCATGATACCTTCAATGGTTGTATAGTAGGAAAAATGAGCAGCATCTTTTGGGTAATAATCCTCTACAGAACCATAGGTCAGCCTCATGGTAAAGTTTGCATCGGGGTAGAGTTTGGCATCTTTGTTCATCTCTCTAATCCCTTGCAGGTACAAATTATTGGCGGCTTCCAGTTTTGCAAAGATTAATCCCAGAAAGGGGCCTGCCAGTCCTCTGAAGTCACTTATGATTGCCTGTGAAGTTTTAAACGCAGGATCTTTTTCCAATACTTTGGCTGATGGCTTTTTCAGGAAATTATCCATTTTTTCCTTTGAAGCCAGTATCGAATTGTTGAATACGTAGTCCGCAAATTTTGTAAAGTCCCCTTTGTACTTTTTGTTGGCTTCTTTAAGGACGGAAGGTACCAGTTTAGGATTTACATCATCATGGTACATTTTTAGCAATGCCGCAAAGATCTTTTTGTCGGTTGAAGAATTATAATTTTTGTAGAATTCGTCCGCTTCTTCTTTTGCTGCTTTAACTGCTTTTTGAGTTTCTTCCGGAGAAGTGGCATTTTGCAGGGTCTGGTATAAACTATTGAGTTTGTAAGCAAACAGAAGAATTTCAGTTCCAAATGCTGCTTCTTCCAGGTAGGTGTAAGCGGGAGCTACCAGGCGGTAATCCTGGTAGATTTTCTCAAATTCGGGAAGAAGATCTCCGTATTTCTTTTTTCTTTCAGGATCTGCATCGGCCCATTCCTGAAACTTTTGCTCTCTGGCTTTCTTCTGATCGGCTACATCGAGGCGTCTTAAGCCCTGATTCTGGCCAATGAAATATTTGTAGTAATTACTCACCTGAGCGTAATTGGCTGCATATTTAATTTTAATTTCAGGATCGGCATTCATGTCTTCTTTCATGAGCGCCAGCCTTTTTTCCCTGATTTTGATTCTGTCAGGGTTGGTAACTTCGTAGGCTAGTTTAACACCGGCAGAGGTAAGGTATCTTTCGGTGCTGCCAGGATAGCCCATAATCATGGTGAATGAGCCATCTTCATACCCATCCAGGGAAATGGTCAGGTGAAATTTAGGCTTTAAAGGGATGTTGTTGGGGGAATAGTCCGCCGGCTTTCCATCTGGTCCGGTATATACTCTGAACAGGGAAAAATCTCCCGTATGGCGTGGCCACATCCAGTTGTCGGTGTCTCCACCAAATTTTCCGATGCTTGAAGGAGGTGCTCCAACCAGACGGACATCTTTAAAAACTTCATAGACGAATAAGTAATATTCATTTCCCTCAAAAAAACTTTTGATTTCTGAAGTATAGTGCGTTCCGGCAATGGCTGCTTTTTCAAGTTCGGCAGAGATTTCTTCTACTTTAGCCTCTTTTTCTTCCGGGCTAAGGCCGGCACAACTTCCGAGAATTTTCTCTGTAACATCTTCCATCCGGATAAGGAATGTTACGGTAAGTCCCGGAGTTGGTAACTCTTCAGACATTGTTCTGGCCCAGAAACCATTGGTAAGGTAGTCGTGTTCAACAGTACTGTGCGATTGAACAGATTCATACCCGCAATGATGGTTGGTAAGGACTAATCCTTTGTCCGATATGATTTCTCCGGTGCAGTAACCTCCAAAGTTCACCACCGCGTCTTTCAGGCTGGCGTGATTTACACTGTAAATCTCATCAGCTGAAAGTTTAAGCCCTTTCTTTTGCATGTCTTCGATGTTAAGCCTGTTTAAAAGCAGAGGAAGCCACATACCTTCATCGGCACGACATAAAGACTGTAAAAAAAGCAAACAGAGTGTAACTACAATAAATTTTTTCGACATGATATGTTTAATAGATTTTGGTAAAAAATATTAAATGTTAAAATACATTAAGAATTAAATTGTTTAGCAAATACAATAATTACCGCATTGAACGGTCAATATAGCAATTATTGGAAAAAGAAGCTGGAAGTATAAAACTGAAAGTTTAAAGTCGAACCTTTTAACTTTAAACTTTAAACTTTCAGCCTTTTTACTTTTCCTTTTACCTCAAATCGCAGCTTTAAGGCTTAGGTACAAACCGGTTTGCAGTTGCTTGTTCACAGAGTATTCAAAGCGGAATACCAGATCGTAGTAGGTAACGAGATCAAAGCCTGCACCACCTCCCCAGAGCCATTCATTGGCAAGGCGGGCGTTTCCCGGAGTGTCCGTATGGTCTCCCACGTAGCCGGTATCAAAATAGGTTTTTAGATAGAGGGTTAAAGGAATGGTTTTTAATTTTTCAGTAGGGAGAAACCCTACTCGTTTTTCTGTTTTGAACACCCGGTATTTGATATTACTCTTGAAGAGGCTGTAAGACGAGCCGTCTATTACATAAAGTTCATATCCGCTTATATAGTCTTTCTGGTATCCAAGTCCCCTGATATTATAATAGGGCTGTTTGTCCGGAGTGGAATATTTCAGGGCGGTTCCTGCGGCGATGAAAAATCCTTTACCCAGTGGTTTGTAGACCGAACCTTCCGTTTTTAAGGAAAAAACAGATAGATCATCGGAGGGTAAAAGTCCCTGTTGGTCGGCTTTCAGCTTTATTAAGAACCCTTTTAGCGGATAATAGGTAATGTCTCGCCGGTCAAACATAAAGGTGTATTTTAAAGCGAAAAACGTTTGCCGTACTCTTTGACTCAGGAAATAGTCCGGATTCAGTTCTGCAATGGTATCAGAAATTTTATTGGCAAAGTAGCCGAGGCTCAGGGTATGAAACTCATAAAATCTCCTTCTGTACGAAAGCGTAACGTTTCCTGTGATTCTGCGTCGAACAAACTTTTCTCCTTCATAAAAAGCAAGCTGATTGTCTAAGGTGCTATAAGGTATTTTTTTGTTTTCAATAATGCCTCCAAACAGGATAAGGCCGATTCGTTGTTTGCGGTCCAGATAGGGGATGGTATAGGTAAGCTCAGCTTTGGTGGAGAAGCCTGCATTGAGTTTCAGTCTCAGTGTCTCGTTCATGCCTCTTACGTTTTTCTTTATAAAGTTGATCCCATAGTCGGTTCTGGAAAGGTCACGGTTACGAGTGTACCACCATTCGTTGAAGTTGCGGTCGGCAAGACTGAAGATGGGGAGGGGGTAGGTGAAAAGGCGTTCTTTTACCTGTATTACTACATCGCGTAAGATGGAGTCCCCGACTAAGGTGATGTCGGTTTTAAGAAATAAGCCGGTATTGAATAGCCGGTTCCGGGTTTTAATCAGCAGAGATTCCAGGTCTTTTTCAGGAATGGTATCTCCCGGAGCAATACTAAGCTCTCTTAAAATGATGCGGTCTTTGGTGCGTTTGTTCCCTTCCAGAGTAATAGCATTTATAACCACGAAGGTGTCGGAAGAATCATGGGGTTCGGACAGGAGCGTAGGCTGAGCAATACTACAACATACTGGAATCAGAAGAGAAACATATAAAATGAAAAACCTAAAAGACATTTAGCTGACTCCCGGGAATACTGAGTTTTTAGTTATTAAAAATGCAAATATTTATGCATTAATAATAATCTCTTTGTGGTTTTATCAGCATATTTACAAAGTAAAGAGGAACTGTAACAGGGATCAGGAAGTTTAAAAGAAAATTTATGTTGAAAATTGTAGTAGCTCCCCTGAAATGGCTGATAGTGTTTCTGGTAAAGGTGTACCAACTGGCCATCAGCCCTTATTTTCCCGCTGCCTGCAGGTTTCATCCGACCTGTTCCGCGTATTTTATTGAAGCGGTTAAAAAATACGGACCTTTTAAGGGAAGCTGGCTGGGAATGAAACGAATAGGAAGGTGCCACCCCTGGGGGGGGCACGGGTATGATCCCGTGCCCTAACTTAATTCATTTTTTTTGCGATAGCTGTTTATGAGCACAAACAGACCGGCAATAATCAGAGGGATACTTAACAGTTGTCCCATATTATAGCTCATGGTTTGCTCAAAGTCTACCTGAGGTTCTTTAATGTATTCGTATAAGAATCTTAAAGAGAATAAAATCACCACAAATAGTCCGAAAATTCTTCCTTCCGGGGTTTTTTCTCTCTTTCTGTTGTACACCCAGAACAAAAATAAAAACAGCAGAAAGGAGGATATGGCTTCATATAACTGGGAAGGATGTCTTGGTACGCCCCACACGCCAACGGTAACCTTCTGAGCTTTTTCTCCTTCCAGTTGTTCTATTTTTATGGTCGGGTTTTCTGAGTATACAATGTTCTCTCCGTATTCCTTGTCAATAGTCTTTTTAATTCCACCTTCCACCAATGCATGAATCTGTGTTCCTATGTTTCCTTCTTCGGCAGTAATAAAGCTCAGATCAATACCGGTAATCGTTCTTCCGGCTTCATCTACACTGTCTTTGCCATTCAGGCGCATATCAAATTCATACAGGTATTTTTGATAGGTTCTTTCAAGCAGGTCTTCCATATTTCTGGCAAAGACAAAGCCACCTTTAAAGCTGGTGGGCTTACCGACGATTTCGGAATTCATAAGGTTTCCAAGGCGAATTAAACATCCTGCCAGTGCTATGGTAATTACCATTCGGTCGAGGACATATAAGTAACTTTGGTCGGTTTGCTTTTTGGAATACAGGTAGATGGCAATCAGGATACCGGCAGCTGCACCATGGCTGGCAAGTCCGCCTTCCCAGATTTTAAGTATGTCAAGAGGATGGGTCAGGTAATATTCGGGCTCGTAAAAAAGACAATGCCCTAACCTGGCTCCCAGTATGGTAGCAATTACCATGTACACGGTCAGAGTCTCTACGTATTTTTCTGATTTCCCTTCTGTCTTATAAATCCATATTAAAATTTGTTGTCCAATCAGGAATCCCATAGCAAAGAGAAGTCCATACCATCTTACTGTCAGGCTTCCAATTGAAAAAAGCTCGGGAGAAGCTTCCCAGAGTACAAAGTTAAAAGTCATACTGTGTCAATTTTTTAGGCTGCAATAAAATCAAATCAGAATTAAAAAGAAAGAAAAGATTTATAAATGGACTTTATTGTATTTTTTTAAGTTTGTTTTTTTGATTAGTAACTTTGGTTCAAGAAAGTTATCCACAAATTTCGACTTAAAAACCCTTAAATCTGCCTTATAAATCCTATATTTTTCGATAAATGTGGATTTTAGTTAGATTGAAATGTGGTTTTATCTTTAAGGTATAGTATTTTGTAATATTTCTATTTTAATGGATTAACCCTGATAAAACATTATCGTATAATTACATTAAGTGATTAAATTTTTATTTATGAAACGAATACGATCTTACGGGACTCAGGAAAAATCAGGTATAAGGGCTTCACTGCTAAATACCTTTCTGATGTTTTTACTGTATTTTTTATTTTTAAAACTTTTTACCGATGAATCCCTTTTTAAACTCCTTTCTGCAAGCCTAGATACCTATCATTTTCCCGAATTCAACTGGAAATTTTACAGATAACCACATGTTTATTCCTGTTCTTCGAGATTTTTTAACTCATATTTAAATCCACTGTTTAAAATCGGAAATCTGCACCAGGTTTTGGGGTCCACATTAAACGTATCCAAATGAAAACCAGGCGCCAATCGTTCTCTCTTCCATTGATTTCTGGACCACATTTTAAAGAATTTCTCCACATATAATTTGAGCTGCTGAGGTTCACCTTTGTTTTCTTTGACCAATTGTGTAAATACTTCCACCGGAGATTTCTTGTCTTGAATGGCCAGCTTCTCAATTTCAGCCAGGAGCCAGTAGGGCATAAGGTCTTTTTCGTCGGTCTGGGTTCTTTCAGCAGGCCTTAGTTCAGCCGTGGGAATCAGTGAATTAACATAGCATAATCCCGGCTGATTCAGATTCTTTTCAGCCCATATGAGCCATTGCTGAATGAAGTGTTTGTCTACCCCGGCAATTGGAGCAATACTGCCGGCAGTATCGCCGTCCATGGTGGCATATCCGACATCGCCTTCGCTTCTGTTGGAAGTAGTGATCAACAAGGCATTATTTATATTGGCGAGCATCCAGATAATGGGAGCGCGGCTTCTGGCCTGAATATTCTGTAAGGTAATGTCGTGCTGTTCCCAGGTAAGCGGGTGTCCCAGAACCTGCTCGATGGTTTGGGTATATCCCGACACCTGTTCTTCCACGTCCCAGGAGTAAAATTTTGCTCCAATGGATTCCGCCAGTTTTTCTGCAGAGTCAAAGGTTTCTTTTCCGGAATTTCTGGTAGACTGGTAGGCACAGGTCAGCAGTTTTTCTGTAACGATTCGAACCTGTTGCTCATACGGTTTCGCTTCAATTCCTTCAATAGGATGGAGGCCACCTTTGGAAAGAAAAGCACTAACACCAAGTTCTTCAATTCCTTTTTTTACCATTTCAGAAACCATCACAGCACAGGCAGAACTGTCGGCACCGCCACTGAGCGACAGTACAAAGCCTTTGCTATGACTTTTTCGCATGTAATCATAAAGGCCAAGAGTTACAGCTTCCCAGAACTCAAAATTCTTTTCCCGTTCATCTGGCTGTAGCGGGTCGGAGGAAATTTTACCGGTGGCAAAATCGATGTCTGCATGAACGAGGTTAATGTTTTTAAAAGATAGTCTGTTGTTGCGCTGGATAAGCTTTCCTTTGCGGGCAATCAGTACTTCTCCGTCAAAAATCATTCTTCCGGCTTCATTGCCAAGGAGATTAGAGTAGAGGTAGGTACAGTTGAATCGCTCAGAACTTCCTATAATCAGATTGTACCGGAAGTCGGATTTACCGAATGCAAAATGGCTGGCACTGGGATTCAGAATTAGATCTGCTTTCTTCTTACAAAGTCTGGATGCAGGTCGTATTGGGTCGGGCATCCAAGCATCTTCACAAATCTCAAAACCGATTTTTACTCCCTCTACTTCGTACAAAATATCACCGAACGCAAACTCTTTTCCTTCAATGGTGAAAGAAACAACCTGGGAGTGTTGCCACGGAGTAAACCACCTGGTTTCGTAATGTACGCCGTCATTGGCAAGAAACTGTTTGGCTGAAATACCCAGGATTTCCTGGTTTCTGACCAGGCAGGCGCAGTTATAAACCTGGTTGTTTAATCGAATTGGAAGTCCAATGCTTACGGTGATACCTGCCGTATGGGGCAGTAGACGGATCAGTTGTTGAAGGGCTGTTTCAGTTACCCATTCGCTCAAAAACCAGTCTTCACATCCATACCCCGTAATACAAAGCTCTGGCAGACACAGAATGTCTACCCGGTTATTTTTAGCTTCGTTGATTGCAGCTATTATGTTAGAAGTATTATTGTCCCAGTCGAGAGGAGTTTGGTTGAGTGCAGCGCCAGCTATTCTCATATACAGATCGTTTTAATACACTTAATGATTCAGGAAGACCTGGATAAGGGGCAAAGGTACAACTTAAAGTTAAGTATCGGATTATTGGTCCGGATAAATGAATGAATGAAGGAGGGGAACCTTCGCAGGAAATGAAAGTAACCAGGCAGTTACATGGCCGGTATATTATTTAATATCCCTTATTTGACAAGCTTTTTCAGCCGCTGCCTGTTCAGCTTTTTTCTTACTGAATCCTGTACCGGTACTAACAGGTTCGTTTTCAATAAGCACCTGAGCCGTAAATTCCTTATGATGAATGCTGCCGACTTCCTTAATAATTACAAATTTAATGTCTTTGGACTCTTTTTGGGCCCATTCAATAAGTATACTCTTGAAATTCAGGTTGTTTTCGATGATTTCGTTAAGGTCGAAATGAGGCTGAAGGAGTCTGGTAAGAATAAATTTCCGGCAGGATTTAAAACCCTTGTCCAGATAAACAGCCCCCACTAATGCTTCAAGTGCATCGCCATAAAGTGACTTGTGTGTATTGCCCCCTCTGCCCGGATTAAATTCAATGATTTTGTTAAGTCCAATTTTTTTTCCGAGTTTATTCAGCGATTCACGATTTACGATTCGAGATCGGATTTCTGTTAAAAAGCCTTCGTCTTTGTAAGGGAATTTTTTGAAGAGAAATTCAGCGATAACAGCACCAAGAATTGCGTCCCCCAAATATTCAAGTCGTTCATTGGAGCTTCGAACACCAAGCTTATCTTCTTTCGCAGCAGAAGTGTGACATACAGCAAGTTTGTAAAGGTTGATGTTGATAGGAGTTTGTCCTGTAATATTCGCTATTGATTTAGCAAACGACTTTTCCTTTGCCAGCTGTTTATTGAAAAGGTGCGAAAATCTCCTTAAATAGGATATCAAATTAGTATGATTATTTTAAGTACCTGCTATATAGAATCTAAATTGAACTAATAAGTTCAGCTTTGAAAGCTAAAAATAAAAAAAAGGTGTTAAATCTTCCAAAAGAGTTAACACCTTAATGTTTTTAATGTTATTAAAATTTTAAATTTTACGAAGAATGATAGAGCAATTATGACCTCCAAATCCGAAAGTGTTGCTCAAAGCTACATTGATCGTTCTTTCCTGAGCTTTGTTAAAGGTCAGATTTAATTTTGGGTTGATTCTTTCATCATCCGTAAAGTGGTTGATGGTAGGAGGTACTGTCTGGTGTTTGATAGCCAGAATACAAGCGATTGCTTCAATAGCTCCTGCAGCGCCCAGTAAGTGACCTGTCATGGATTTGGTAGAGCTTATGCTGAGGTTAAAAGCATGCTCACCGAAAACATTCTGTATTGCAGTAAGTTCGCTGATATCTCCAAGCGGAGTTGAAGTACCATGAACATTAATGTAATCAACGTCTTCAGGTTTCAGGTTGGCATCAGCGAGTGCGTTTTTCATAACACTTATTTGTCCCAGTCCTTCCGGATGTGGAGCAGTTAAGTGGTACGCATCGGCTGACAGACCACCACCGACAATTTCAGCATAAATTCTTGCTCCTCTTGCCTTGGCGTGTTCATACTCCTCTATTACAAGCGCACCAGCACCTTCTCCAAGCACAAAACCATCTCTGTCTTTGTCGAAAGGTCTTGAGGCTGTGGTCGGATCGTCGTTCCTTTCGGAAAGTGCTTTCATTGCGTTGAAACCACCGATACCGGCTTCTGTAACAGCAGCTTCTGAACCTCCGGTTACCATTATATCCGCCATTCCAAGTCTTATATAATTGAAGGCATCTACAATAGCATTGGTTGAGGAAGCGCAGGCAGAAACAGTCACAAAATTAGGACCTCTGAAGCCAAACTTCATGGAAATATGACCAGCACTAATATCGGCGATCATTTTGGGAATAAAGAAGGGGTTGAACCTTGGGGTTCCATCACCCAGAGCAAATCCGGAAACCTCATCCTGGAACGTGCGAAGTCCGCCAATTCCTGAGCCCCAGATAACTCCGGCCCTGTCTTTGTTTATAGTAGTAAGATCAAGATTAGAATCTTTGATAGCTTCTTCAGATGCGACCATGGCATATTGAGTAAAAGGATCCATCTTTCTGGCCTCTTTTTTCTCAATAAAGTCCTCTACGTTGAAGTTCTTAACTTCACAGGCGAATCTGGTTTTTGATTTTTCAGCGTTGTAGCGGGTGATAGGAGCAGCACCACTTACTCCAGTGGACAATGATTTCCAGTAATCTTCAACATTGTTTCCTATTGGGGTAAGTGCGCCTAATCCTGTTACAACAACTCTTTTTAAATTCATAAAAGAATTTTGAGAGGGAATCTAAAGAAATTATTGTTTAACGTTTTGCTCCAAATAAGCAATAGCTTGACCAACTGTAGAAATGTTTTCAGCTTGCTCATCAGGAATTGATATGTTAAATTCTTTTTCGAATTCCATGATTAACTCTACTGTGTCTAAGGAGTCAGCTCCTAAGTCATTTGTGAAGCTAGCTTCAGGAGTAACTTCAGATTCTTCAACTCCTAGTTTGTCAATAATGATACTCTTAACTTTTTGTGCTATTTCTGACATTGTTTTAAATGAGTTTAGTAAAACACGGTGCAAAGAAATACATTAAAAACTATATTGTCAAACAAAATTTTTTATTCTTCATCAAAAACATAATAAATTTTCCACATGCAACTTTTTAATTATATATTTACGTCCCTTAAAATAGGCCTTCAGGGGAAATAATGATGAAAACTACTAAGCTTGTAGTAGATTATGAATATGATTTTGAGTTTTTTGCTATCATTTCTTCAGTAAAGGCTCATAAATTAGCATGGTCTATTAATAAGGTGTTAGGTATTAACCTTTGTAAACAGGAGGATCTAAAACTTGAGTTTATTAAAGATTGGAAACTGGTAATCACTAACTATATTTACGAAAAAGAATACAGCGTTTTCAGATTATTGAAAAATAGATCCTGCGAATCGGAGAATCTTCCCAAGCCCTTCCTGGTACCCGAACTAAAAGAATATGACTATTTTATTCATATGTCCGGAGAAGTTATGCTGTTTGAAACAGCCGAACTGTTTGAGAAACTTAAAGAATTGCCAATAGTACAATACGTGAAAAAAATTGAAGTAAATAAATTAAAGTCTAAAGAAAACTTAATTTTTTGAAAATGGAGCAGATTAACAAAAAGACAAAAATTATTGCAACTGTCGGACCGGCTTGTAACACGAAAGAGAAATTATGGGAGCTGGTGAAGGCCGGTGCAAATATTTTCAGATTGAACTTTTCACATGGAAGCCATGAAGCGCATCTCCAGGTGATCCAATACATAAGAGAATTAAACAAAGAGCATAACGCGAATATTGCTATTCTTCAGGACTTACAAGGTCCTAAAATCAGAACCAACGAAGTTGAAAATAACGGTGTCGAATTAATCGAAGGGGCGCAGATTGTTATTACTAAGGAGTATTGCATGGGTACAAAAGAGAAGATAAGCACTTCTTATCAGTCGCTTACCTCTGACGTGAAACCTGGCGATGCGATTCTTATCGATGATGGTAAAATAGAATTAAAGGTGCTTTCTGCCAAAGACGGGGAAGTAACTGCTGAAATCGTTTATGGTGGTATTCTGAAATCAAAAAAAGGTATCAACCTGCCTAATACCAACGTTTCCGAGCCTTCTCTGACTGAAAAAGACAGAAAAGACCTGATATTTGGAATCGAGCAAGGACTAGACTGGATCGCCCTTTCTTTTGTAAGAAGAGCTGAAGACATGAAAGATCTTAAGGAAATTATCAAAAAATCCGGTAAGGATATTAAGGTAGTTGCCAAGATCGAAAAACCTGAAGCTATTGCAAACATAGATGAGATCATTGAAGAAGCTGATGCTATCATGGTGGCCAGAGGAGACCTTGGTGTAGAGGTGCTTATGGAAGATGTACCTATGATGCAGAAAATGATCGTGAAAAAATGCGGTCTGGCTGGCAAGCCTGTAATCATCGCTACTCAAATGATGGAAAGCATGATTACCAATCCAAGACCTACAAGAGCTGAAACCAACGACGTGGCTAACGCGATCATTGACGGTGCAGATACCGTTATGCTAAGCGCCGAGACTGCCAGCGGTGAGTATCCTGTACTTACGGTACAAAGCATGGCAAGAATTTGTGCATCAGTCGAAAAACAGGCGGAAGCTATCTACAATAAGCATATAAACAGAGATAATGCTTCGTATAGCGATAGCGTTATTGCTACAGCCTGTGCACTGGCTGATCAGGTAAATGCAAAAGCGATTATCGGTCTTTCCCAGTCTGGTTATTCCGCATTCAGAATTGCCAGCCACAGACCAAAAGCAGATATTATCATCGTAACTTCTGACAAGGGTATGCTTACCAAGCTAAGCCTTGTATGGGGAGTGAAAGCAGTGTATTACGATAAGTTCACTACAACTGACGAAACAATCCAGGGAGTTAAAGATCTATTGGTTAAACAGGGATTGCTGAAAAAAGGTGATACGTATGTAACTACTGCCAGCATGCCGTTTACTTACACTCAAAGAGCGAATACGTTAAAATTAGGAATTGTTGAATAACATTTACCTGTTAATAATTATTATAAAGGGACTGTTTTTTATTTTACAGTCCCTTTTTATTTTTAAACCATTATGGAATTGAACATAGACTTATTAACTAAAATATGTGAGCTTCCGGGTGCTCCTGGATACGAGCAAAAAATCCGGGCCTTTGTTATTGATCAGATAAAACCTCTGGTGGATGAATTTAGGGTTGATAATATTGGAAACGTGATTGCCCTGAAAAAAGGAAAGAGTGGTGCCAAGAAGGTAATGGCTGCCGCTCATATGGATGAAATCGGTTTTATTGTAACGTATATCAATGAACAGGGATTTATATTTTTTCATCCTCTTGGCGGCTTTGACCCTAAAACCCTTACGGCTCAAAGGGTGATTGTTCACGGAACCAGGGATATCATAGGGGTTATGGGAAGTAAGCCCGTACATGTGATGTCTCCTGAAGAAAAAGTAAAACCCGCTAAAATAGAAGACTTCTTTATAGATACCGGTCTAAGTAAGGAGGAACTGGAAAAGTATGTATCCATTGGGAACCCTGTTACAAGAGAGCGCAGCCTTATCGAGATGGGTAACAATATTAATTGTAAATCGCTCGATAACCGGATAAGTGTCTTTATTCTAATCGAAGCGCTGAAACAGATTAAAAATCACCCCTATGATTTTTATGCTGTGTTTACAGTGCAGGAAGAGGTGGGGTTAAGAGGGGCAACTACTGCTGCACATCAGATTAATCCGGATTTTGGTATTGCGATTGATACTACCATTGCCTATGATGTACCTGGGGCAAAACCTCAGGAGAAGATTACGGAGCTGGGTAAGGGAACCGCAATTAAAATTATGGACTCCTCTGCTATTGCAGACTATAGAATGGTAAACTACCTGAAACAAACGGCTACCAGTCATTCTATCCAATGGCAGCCTGAGATCCTGACTGCAGGAGGTACGGATACCGCACCGCTTCAGAAAGGCGGAAAAATGGGAGCTATCGCAGGAGCGATTTCAATTCCTACCAGACATATACATCAGGTGATTGAAATGGTGAATAAGGATGATGTGAAAAATTCAATCAGTTTATTATCAAGAGCGGTTGAAGGCCTTGATACGTTTGACTGGAACTTTTAAAAAGTAGTAAGTTTATAGTTTAAAGTAAGTACTTCAACTTTAAACTTTAAGCTTTCAGCTTTATACTTTTACCTATTGGTTCAATAATTAACTGTTCCGCGTTTCCCTGCTCGCGGAACAGTCTTCTGATTTCCCGTTCAGGTTCCCCTAATGGTTCGTCTGATAAATCGAAGGTGCCATAGTGCATGGGAATAAAGTTGCCTGCGCCCAGTTCCTGATAGGCTCTGAACGCTTCTTCCGGAGTTACATGAAAGAGGTTCATCAGAAATGGTGGTTTGTATGCCCCTATAGGCATTAAACAATAGTCGATAGGAGGAACCGATTGCTTAATTTCTTTAAAATGCCTTCCATAGGCTGTGTCTCCTGCAAAGTAAATGGATTGATTTTTCCCTTTGATATAAAAACTCCCCCAAAGGACTTTGTTGAAATCGTTTACACCTCTTCGGTGCCAGTGTTTGGCAGGCAGAAAGACAAACTCTACCGTTTGGGATTTATATTTTTGATACCAGCCCGCTTCCTGTATCGTTCCGTTAACATTTAGCTTACTAAAAAGTGCGGTACAATTCAGCGGTCCCAATATGTTAATGGATGGATTGTTTGCCAAAACTATTTTTAAGGACGGAATATCAAAATGGTCCCGGTGACCGTGTGAAAGCAGCAAATAATCGATGTTTTTTAACTGATCCGGAGCGATCGGTAACGGGGTTTTTCGTTTGATAAAAGGTAAATCGAAAAATACAGGATCGGTAAGAATCTTAACCGAATCGATCTGGATGAAAAAAGTGGAATGTCCCAGTCAGACAATTCTATCCTGATTGCTGTTTATAAAATCTTCATTATTAATGATCTCAAGCTGGTAGTGTTCATTTTTCTTTTCTTCCTTCTGGGGATTTTTGGTAAATTTCCACTGTAATACCCTCAGGAAAGAGTTGCTTTCTTTGGTCTGGGTATTGGTAAACGTTCCATCTATTACCAGATTTCCGGGGTAGCCTTCTTTTATGGTTTCTAAAGCAGGGTTACGAACATATAATTTTGTACTCACAACAGAGTTTGTTAAATAATATAAAACCTGATGGTCGATAGGTATGAACTATCAAACATCAGGGTTAATTTATTGAATCTGTCTGTTTATTCCAATCCATTTGACAGGAAAGGAGATGGAAATCGTTCCATTATGCCATAGACCTGACTGGGTAACAGATTTTCGAACATGGCAGGATTGTTAAGAGCTTCCGTGCTGTATCCTCTCCATATTAGCTGGTTGGTCTTACGGTCAATGACATCAATTACAAGGGTCCCCTCTTTGTATTGTATCTTTTCTGCTATATTCCCCAGGTATTGAGGTCTGTAAATACCAGCTCCATAATAAATTCCGTCAGGAGTGGTATTATAAATGTTCACGCCTCCGAAATACGTTGTATAGGGGTATATGTTAAAATCATTCGTCAGGTAATTGTACATGGTATACGGCTGTTCAAAGTAATTGTAAAACCTTGGGATTGCCAGGTTGGGCTGGTTTACCACCAATGGAGTGTTGGTATACCGCTCTCGGTTTTCCATTACTATTGAATAGGTAAATAACAGATCCGGTTTCAGGGAGTCCATGTACAACCCTTTGTCTATCAGATCGCTGGTTACCATTCTTTTTATTTTCATCTCAATGAGCTCGTTGTTATACAGGCTCATTACTTCATTCACCTCGTCTGTTTGCTGATCAGGTAATTGCTGGGGCAACCAGGCAAACGACCTGAACTTGGAAAAATCCGTATCCGGATTATAACTCGTATAGGCATTACTTCCTGGCTGACAGCTATAAAATAGAGTAAGTACCATCCCGATAACTAACCACACTAATCTTTTCATCACTACTTTCCTCCTTATCTAAAATAAGGGGCTGTGGAAAAAAATGTTTGGAACTGGCAGCCTGAAACATTTTTGAACAGACCTCTACAGTCAAACTAAGGGTAAATTGGCACTATGGGCCGGTGTGAAATGTTTTGAGGTAAAAACAGGAATATGAAAATAGTGTTGATGATAATGTTTGCAATGGGAGTGGGTTTCTGTTCCTTTGCACAAATTGATACCAATTCAACGGATGTTGTTGGGCGAAATTCAAATGTAAACCAAAATACCGGTGGTGTTAATACTCCGGATAAGTCGTATTATTCCATTAATCCCTCGGTGCCTACAGCTATAGATCCATCGCAACTGAGAAATGAAACAAGTATTTACAACAATAATCCTGCAACCAACCCCAACGTTAATCCCAATATCCGGGTAAATCCTGGTATCGAATACAATGGTGGACTTCCAAGCAATGGTCAGTTACCTGAAGCAGGAATGTTGCCATCGAATGGTGGTTTGCCTAATAATGGAGGACTACCCAATAACGGTATGCTGCCCAGTACAACCACGCCGCAACCATCCTCCAGTGCACCAGGTGCCAGTCCTGGATCAATGGGGCCCGGAACGAATATTGGAGCTGGTTACTAACAGGAAATTCAGGTGAGGTTGTCTTTAAAAAGGCAACCTTTTTTATTGGGGAAGAATCGGCCAGTCGTCTGTCCTGAAAGAAGCAACAGGCAAACCTTCCTTATTAAAGAGATGTGGCAAGGCATCATTGGCCCATTCAAACCGTGCAGCAACAGGCTGTTTAACTCTGGAAGAGGAGAGTATCACGGTATTCTTTTGAACAACCGCTTTGGCCGGATAAAATTTCTGGTCCTTACCTGCTATCACAAACCCATTGAGCTCCCTGCCATTTTTGGTGACCAGGCCGTTGGAAGCATTGTCAAACGTAAGTATAATCCTGCTTCCTTCGATTTTCATACTATTGAAGATGGGGTACAGGGAAGCTCCTTTTTGTACCTGATAGGTCTTGGCAAGTGCCAGGTGGGCGAGTCTTTCCCCAACAGGTTTTTTGTATTTGGGATGAACATCGTTGATGTCGTCCGTTACATCGGAAATGATGACCATACCTGTGTTGGGCACCTCCTGCAGTTTAGCTTGTTGTTCCCGCAGAAGTACTCCGTTTTGGTTGTCGCTGCCATATCCGGCAAAAGGGGCAATTTGAACATAATAAAAGGGGAGGTCGGATTGAAAGGCTTTTCTCCAACTGGAGATTAATTTTTCCATCAAAAGTTTATAGGTCAGAGGAAACGCTACATTGGATTCTCCCTGATACCAGATGACTCCGGATAGTTTGTAAGGAATTAGAGGTGCAATCATGGAATTATAAGCAGCTCCAGGGGTGGATGGGCACCAGGGCCTGTCAATAGCGCTTTGTTTGTCGGCCACTACTTTAAGATAAGGATCTTCGTCAAGAACTTCCTGAGGCACCCATACTTCGGCAGGAGTTCCGCCCCAGCTGGAATGAATAAGTCCAATAGGGATTTGGAGTTCATTGTTGAGCGTTTTTCCAAAATAGTAGGCAACGGCACTAAACCATCTGAGCGGTTCACCTGTGCACAGGTTCCAGTCGCCTTCACCTTTTAGCTGGGGGGAGTTGGCAGCCCACCTTGGTACCTGAAACAATCGAATCTGAGCGTCATTGATTTTCGCCCATTCCTGATTGCCATCGGCCGAAGCTTCCATGCTCCATTCCATATTAGACTGACCGGAGCATAGCCAAACTTCTCCGGAAAGTACATTGTCCAGCACCTTTTCCTCGGACCCAGCCCTGATTGTAATGGTATGAGGACCTCCGGCAGGAGGGGTCTTAATGGTGGTTTTCCACATAGACGTATTGGAAACCCTGGTTTGAATGGTGGTCGTATCCCAGCTAACCTGGATCTGAATGTCCTGAGTTGGGCCGGCCCATCCCCATATGGGTAATTCAGTTTCCCGTTGAATAACCATATGAGACGAGAACAAAGAGGGCAAACGTAACTGGGCCATTGCGGGATAGAAAGACACTATATGTATAATGAAAAGAAGAATGCGGTTGCGCATAAGCTGTCTTGAAGTATTGATTCGTAAGGAATTAAATATATGAAAAAAAGGTAACTCAGTTTACAACAGATCTGTGGTCAGATAAAAAAAGAGGCTATTGTATAGGAATAGCCTCTCTGAGATAAATGTCGTTGAATTTTATCTTACCCGTTCCAGCGCCATTCCTGTGTATCTTGGCACTTGTGTTCCAAAGAAAAACTTTGTCAGAGCAACAGCGTCGTCAGCAAAGTTTCTTAGCACAGGATAATTGGAGTTAAGAAAACGGTTCATTCTTTTAATTCTTCTGTTTACCGATAGCTGGACATACTTTCTATTGATTGCAGCCCAATTTCTAACGATTCTGGCACGTTTTGGAAAAAACGTTCCTTTCTTTAACTCTCTGTACCAAACTTTTCTTCTTATTTTTCTGGCAGTAAGTCGTGCTGTTTTTTTTGCCTGGAGCAATAGGCGCTGACCTCTTTTAGAAAGGAATGTCATTTGTTTTTTGGTTTCTTTTTGTATTCCTTTCCAATCAATTCTGGCAAAAGATTTTTTTATTGATTTGGCAATTTTTTTTGCTGAATCTCCTATGTTTTCTGTATACCTGTAAGCATTCTTCCTGACAGATTTTAAAGTTAATGCATTACTTCTCATGATTCTTCCCAAATTAGTTTACATTCAATAAGAGGATTTTATTTTTCTCTCTCTATTGTATATTTAACCAACTGTTGAAGGGATTGTTTGTAAGGAGAGGACGGGAATGAATCGAGGAGGGCATTTGCCTCTTGCATATAAGTATTCATAATCTCCGTTGCGTAGTCGATACCTCCGGAGGCTTTAACAAACTGAATTACTTCTGCAACTTTTTTAGGATTGTCGTTTTGATTTTTAACGATGTTGATGATTTTTCTTTTTTCCCACCAGCCTGCTTTGTTAAGCGCAAAGATCAGAGGAAGGGTCATCTTCCGCTCTTTAATGTCAATTCCTATGGGTTTACCAATAACGGCCTGAGTATTGTAATCAAAAAGATCGTCTTTTATCTGAAAAGCCATTCCAACTTTTTCACCAAAAAGTCTGGCTTTTTCGATAGTGGCTGTATCTACCCCTGAAGAAGCGGCACCTACAGCACAGCAGGAAGCAATAAGAGAGGCTGTCTTCTGACGGATTATTTCAAAATAAACTTCTTCGGTTATATCAAGATTCCGGGCTTTCTCTATCTGAAGCAGTTCTCCTTCACTCATTTCCTTTACTGCATTGGAAACAATTTTGAGTATTCCGAAATCATCGTGTTCGAGGGAAAGTAATAAACCTTTTGACAACAGGTAATCACCAACCAGAACGGCTATTTTATTTTTCCAAAGGGCATTGATAGAAAAGAATCCACGTCTGTAGTTCGCATCATCCACTACATCGTCGTGAACCAGGGTGGCTGTATGAAGCAGTTCAATAAGGGCCGCACCTCTATATGTCGACTCACTAATGCCTCCGCAGGTCTTAGCCATGAGAAATACAAACATAGGCCTGAGTTGTTTCCCCTTTCGTTTAACGATATAAGTCATGATCCTGTCCAGCAACACGACGTTGCTTTTCATTGAATCTCTGAATTTTTTCTCAAAATCCTTTATTTCGTTTTCAATCGGAGCTTGTATTTCTTTAATACTGACAGCCATGTTACAATATTACAATGTATTTATACTGTTTCCAAAGGGCTGACCTCTAAAAATCATATTTTATTAATCTAAAATTATGTTTAATATTCAGGGACTCTGAATGAACAGATTCTTAATAAGTTGTAGCAGATAAACAAGCTTAAAGAACATCGCATCGTATGGAACAACCTATTGTACTTAAAAACAATCAATTAACCTATGGGAATCCGGAGAGAAGTTTTTTGTATGACCTTTCCTATCTCGCAGATGGAAAGGATAAGCCTTTAATTTTGTTTCTGCACGGGTTTAAAGGTTTTAAGGACTGGGGTACGTTTGATCTTATGATGGACTATTTTACCAGACAGCATTATGTATTTATCAAGATGAACTTTTCCCATAACGGAACTACACTGGACAGTCCGCTGGAGTTTAAGGACCTTGAGGCATTTGGTAAGAATAACTTCATTATTGAACTCGAAGATGTTCAGGCTATGCTGGACCAGTTGTTTAAGGGTTCGATGCTTCCTTCATCAGAATGGAATAAAAAGAACGTAGTGCTCATGGCCCATAGCAGAGGTGGTTCGATAGCTATATTGAAAGGCTCTGAAGATACCAGAGTACATGCAGTAGTAACATTAGCCGCTGTGGCAGACCTTGAAAAGAAGTTCCTGAGTGATAAGGATGCAGAAGTCTGGAAGAATGGTCAAACAGTGTATATTGACAATGCACGTACAGGACAAAAAATGCCTGTTTATCCTCAGTTTCTTCAATCCTATCAGGAGAATAAAGCACGTCTCGATGTAAAAGCTGCTGCTGCAAAGTTGAAGCATTTTTTAATACTGCACGGATCGGCAGACACAACTGTACCAGTTGAAGATGCCTGTGTTTTAAAAAACAGTAATTCTACCGCTACTTTGGAGGTGGTGGAAAATGCGGATCATACTTTTGGCGGAAAACATCCTTATGAAGCGAAGGAGTTGCCACCTGATTTAAAAAAGGTTTGTGCTACTGTAGCAGCCTTCCTGTTGCAAAGCTCTTACAGGTAATCATCAATCGAATTAATCTTCTGTCTTTTGTTGTTATCCAATAAAGGCAGGGGATATATGGAAAGAATACTATTGGCTTCGGACTTTTCTGGCAGTTCAGAAAATGCTTTAAATTTTGCCAAAGGCATTGCCAGAAAAGCTGTCTCAGAAATTCTCATTTTTAATGCGGCTCCAATACCCGTTGTAGACCCTGCTATTCCGGCTTTCATGCTTGAAGAAATACTGGAAGATCAGGAATTAAGCGCCAAAGATAAGCTGCGTCAATATTGTGAAAGGGTACATGAAGAAAAGTATTTTGACGGAAGTAAAATAAAATGTGACTATACCTTTGCGTCGGGGACAGCTGTGGAGAAACTGGCTGAGACGGTTCAGAAGGAGGACGCTGATCTGGTGGTAATGGGAGCCTATAGTAATTCGCTTATTTCTAAATGGATAGGTAGTACAACAATATCGGCACTTGACCGGATTAAATGTCCTATACTGGCTGTACCTGAAGATGCAAGGTTCCGTGATTTCCGTCATATTGTTTATGCCTGTGCCCTCAGGGAATACGACCATCATGCCATTGACGAGGTGGTGCAGTTTGCAAAAATTTTTAACGCTAAGGTAACGGTACTGCATGTAGCAGATCCTGTTAGTCTTTCACTGGATCTGGTACTGTTTGAGCGATTGAGAAAAAAAATTAAAGCATCTGATGAGTTTGGAAAGATAAAATTTGAAATGCTTGTGTCCGAACAAAAGTATGATGCGATTGAATGGTACTTGTCAGAAAATGATGGAGATATGGTAGCATTAATGAAACACAAAACCTCCTTTTTTAAAAAGCTCTTTTATAAAAGTATGATCGATAAAAGTCTTTACAGAGTGGGGGTACCTATGTTTTTGTTAAACGAAAAAAACTATAAACGTAACAACTATGATAGCGGAAGATAAAAGAAGATTCATTCCATCACTTCATTTTGATGAAAGGTTATGGTTGAATCAACTGGAGTTTTACATGGATGAACTGAAAATATTTCAGGATCGTCTTGATGAAATTGCCTCAGATTATACGGATAAAGATGTTAAGATTCAGATTGAACAATTCCAAAACAGGTTCTTTATTCAACACGATGAGATTAAGAAATTGCAGCATGATATTCATTATCTGGGAAGAGTTTTAGCCAGATTTGAAGAAGATGCTTTAAACGAAGTGGATGAGCGCACAGCAGAAGAACATTATCGTCTGGAGGAAAGAATGGATCGGTTTATTGAATTATTCAATGATCTAAGAAAAGAATTCAGGGCTTTTCTTGATAAATATATGTGAAACATAACTATTCTTCTCACAGTTAACAATTCTTAGGAGTATATTTACCCGGAATTGTTATTCTATTTGTTGTGCTTGAAAAATCAGGATTTTCGTTTAAGATTTTATTCCATGCCCTTTCAAAAGAAAAGGTTATGGAATTTTTATTATCTGATTCTAAAAAAGGTTTAACTGCTGCAGAGGCCACTCAAAGAATAGACCAATACGGTGCGAATAAACTTGCCCTGGTAAAAGAAAAATCTGTCCTTAAGATTTTACTGGAACAGTTTCAGAATCCAATTACCTACCTGCTTGCAGGAGCCGCCATTATTTCACTTTTTTTTCATGATGTCAGTAACTCGCTTGCCATTGGCGGGGTACTTCTTATTAATGCACTGATAGGATTCTTTATAGAACTGCAGGCAAGAAAATCTATGGAGAGTTTGAGAAACCTTGAAGTTACACTTGCAAAGGTCGTCAGAGATGGAGAGTTGTCTGAAATAGATTCTTCGCTGCTTGCTATTGGAGATCTGGTATATATCAAAGCCGGTGATATGGTCCCTGCCGATGGAAGACTTATAGAAGTAAATCAATTGCAAACCAATGAAGCTTCGCTTACGGGAGAGTCGCTACCGGTGGATAAGCAATTGGATGTTTTACCAGAATCTACTCCCTTGGCAGACAGATTGAACATGGTATATAAAGGAACCTCTGTTATTAAAGGAAACGGATACTTTCTGGTAACAGCCACAGGAGCACATACGGAGTTGGGAAAGATTTCTGCCATGACACAGGGTACGGAAGATACGGCTACTCCGCTGGATCAGAAACTCGAAAAGCTTACGAAAACGCTGATCTGGATTACAGCAGGGATGGCTTGTATCTTTATAATTGCCGGTCTTTTTAGAAAACAGGAATTTTATATAATTGTAGAAACGGCCATTGCGCTTGCTGTGGCCGCCATTCCGGAGGGGTTACCCATTGTCTCTACCATTGCCCTGGCTTATGGCATGCTTCGCCTGGCCAAAAGAAATGCACTGATAAAAAAACTTTATTCAGTCGAAACCCTGGGTGGAGCAAATGTGATTTTTACAGACAAGACAGGTACGCTCACGGAAAATGCTATGGAGGTAAACCTGATCGCTTTTCCCCATAAAACGTTTGAAGTGAAATGTGATTTTCAAAAGCGAATCAATGTTGTTCCTGATGAAGCACTTACCCTGGATAAAAATCTTCATGAACTATACCTGACTGCAGCATTGTGTAATAATGCGAATCTTGATGTCTCTTCTGGCAGGGCAATCGGTGACCCGATAGAAACAGCCTTACTCCGACTGGCATATTCCGGGGGAGTGGATGTTAAAAATCTGAAGCAGGACTATGAACGAATTGATGAAACACCCTTTACTTCGGATACCAAAATCATGGGGGTGCTGGTATGGTCGAAAGAAGAACAACTGGTGGCCTCAAAGGGATCCGTGGAAGCGGTTCTTTCCAGGTGTAGCAGGTATCGTAAGGATTCGGAAGTGCTGCCGGTAGACGAAGTATTTATCCGGGAAATATCCAGGGAGGCAGAACGCATATCTTCGATGGGGTTGAGAGTACTTGCTTTTGCTATTAAGTATACCAAAGAGGAGGGCAGGCAGAACTACCTTAACGACTTAACCTTTACAGGTTTGGTAGGTTTTCTTGATCCTCCGAGGCAGGATATTGGATATGCGATGGAAAGCTGCAAAACGGCAGGAATAAAAGTGATAATGGTTACAGGAGATCATCCCAAAACGGGTTTTACCATTGCACAAAAGATTGGCATTGTAGAGCAGGAAGAGGAAGAACGGGCGCTCATGACAGGAACTCAGTTGAAGGAACTCGATATCTACGGAATGGATAAAGAGCGGGTAATGGATACACGGGTATTTGCACGGGTTACTCCAGTCCAGAAGTTTGATCTGGTAAGTCTTTATCAGAATGAGGGAAATATTGTAGCTATGACCGGTGATGGTATCAATGATACACCTGCATTAAAAAAAGCAGATATCGGAATCGCAATGGGTACAAGGGGAACTCAGGTCGCAAAAGATACGGCAGATGTAGTGTTAAAGGACGATTCTTTTATATCCATCGTAGAAGCAGTTTTTCAGGGAAGGGTAATATTTCAGAATATTAAGGCATTCATAGTTTACCTGTTATCCTGTAATCTGAGCGAAATTGTTTTGATTGTAGCCTCCGGATTTATAGACCCCAAAATAGTGTTGTTACCAATTCAGATTTTATTTTTGAATATCGTTACGGATGTTTTCCCTGCGCTGGCACTGGGATTGGGGCAGGGCGACAGAAATGTGATGAAGCTTCCACCCAGAAATCCTAAAGCTCCGATTCTGGATACGAACGACTGGAAATCTCTGGTGATGTATTGTGTTGTGATATCCGGTTCAATCCTTTGTGGAACATTAATATTTGAGCGAAACTATGCCAATGAACCTGTAGTTGTTCAGGATATGATTTTTTATTCACTGGCTTTTTCCCAGTTATGGCATGTGTTTAATCTGTCTTCTGTAAAAAGTTCTTTTTTCAACAATGAAATTACCCGGAACAAATTTGTATGGATGGCGCTGGGTATATGTAGTCTGCTTCTGGTTGCTACTGCAGTAGTGCCTGGAATTCAGATAATATTGAATGTGAAAGATTTGTCTGTTGAAGTTTGGGAGGGAATATTATTGATTAGTCTGATGCCTGTAGTGGTCATTCAGATTTTGAAAAGGGTATTTAACATTACCTGATCTTAGATCTGGTTGGGCAAAGCGATTTTGAATAAGGTACCCTGATTGAGTGCAGACTTTAATTCAATTTTGCCATTCAGTCTGTCCACTACTTGTTTTACAATGTATAAGCCAAGTCCGCTGCCAAAGGATTTTTCGGAAGCTCTGAAAAACATTTCAAAAATTTTCTGGTGGTAGGAGGCTTCTATTCCGGAACCGTTATCTTCTATTTCTATAATGGCTCCTGTTTCTGAGGTGCGAATGGTGATTTTTAAAAACGGATTATCCTTCTCCAGGGTATGGTATTTTATGGCATTGGAGATAAGGTTCATGAAAATGATTTTTAGCCTGTTTTCATCGCTGTAGTACTCGTACCGCTCTTCAATGCATAAATAGATATGAATGGCTTCGGCATTGTCCATAAATTTCAGACTTTCCAGGCACTCGTTCACGATTTCGGTAAAGTTGATTTTTGAAGAGATGATTCTCAGTCGGTTGTTTCTAGAAAAGTTAGTGAGATCAGCGATGAAGGAATCTAATCGTTTGACACTGCTTTTAGCCTGTTCGATACATTCGTTAATAATCAACGGATCTTTTTCTCTTTTAATCAGATTCAACAACCCTGTAATGCTGCACAATGGAGCCCTCAGGTCGTGAGAAGCCCTGTAAACGAAACTGTCCAGCTCAAAGTTGATTTTCCGCAGTTCCTGTTCTGCGTTTTTTACTTCTGTTAAATCAATAGAGACACCAAGGATATTTACCACTTTGTCAAAATTGCTGATGAAAGGTACTTTCGTAGTATGGAGAATTCTTGTAGTCCCGTCCAGGTGGGTAATGGTTTGTTCAGGAAGTGTTACAATTTCTTTAAGCAGGGTAACCTTAAGGTCGCTCTCCTGAATTCCTCTCAGCTCATTATCGTCTTTTATGAAATGGCTGTCGTCTTTTCCTAGAAGGTTGTGTATGGTTGTGTCAAATAGTTGAGCCTGAGCGTTATTTACCAGAATGTATTTCCCTTTATTGTCCTTCAGAAAAATAGGGTGTGGCACAAGTTCGATGATTTCATAGAGTTTGTTTCTGTTGTCTTCGATTTCAGATTCAAACCTTTTGGTTTCGGTGATGTCTCTGCCAATTCCGTAAATCGTATTGTCATTCACCCTAATTACTTTACTCCATTTTACCCATTTAATAGCTCCGTCCTTTGACAGGTATCTGATTTCCAGAGGGTCCTTCGTAGGTGAGTCCGGTCCGAAGTGCTTATAAATTTTAGAAGTAATTTTTAAATCCTCCGGATAAATGAAGTTGGAATAATGTAAGCTGCAAACTTCTTCTTCCGAATAGCCAAGCATTTTGGCAAAAGCTGGATTTACTTTTTTGAAGAATCCATCTCCATTGGTAATGCACATGCATTCATCCGACAGGTAAAAGAAGTCATCCAGTACGTAATCTGCCACAGTAATTCTTTTAGTAAAGGTTATTATAGTATATCGCTAATATAAGAAAGGATACTATGATTAATTAAATAAAAACTATGATAAAAGTACTTTTATTCAAAGTTTAAACAGAAACCCATTTGTTAAAATTTTTGTTCCATCTAAAAAGGAGGTATATGAAACGGTGGAAGCAAATATTGTCCGGGTTGGCAGACCGGTTGTGGAGATTTAAAGAAATCAGGCGACAGGAGTCTGAATGGGTGAAGGAAAAGGCTGTTTCTTCGGAATCAGAAATTCAACCTGAGATACGGTTGGAAAAAATCAGAGAGGAGGAAGAACAGGAAGATTTTATGATTACGCCACCCAATAAATATGCGGTAACAGAAACAGGCCAGGTGATCAGGTTGCCGGAGCGAAGCCGTAAAAGGAGAGAGCTGTCAATCCAAATGAAAGAACCCCGCCTGTAGAGCGGGGTTCTTTCGTTTAGTTACTTTTTCCATTTTATGCTGCAACCTATTGCCTTGGTCACAGGTTCTTTTACTGATTTTTCCTGGAGCAACTCATTTAGCGCATTTTCTGCGTATTTCTTTTTTACTTCTTTAGGATTTTCAGTGTTGTCGTCAATAGCTCCAATGTATTTCACGATCAGGTCGTTATTGACTTTTTTCAGGATGTACACATGTGGTGTTTTCAATGCACCGTAAGCTTTGGCAATTTCCTGAGTTTCATCCCACAGATAAGGGAAGGTAAATTTCTTTTCTGCTGCATTTTTCTGCATGTTTTCATAGGAGTCTTCCGGATAGGCAACCGGATCATTTGGATTGATTGCTATAACAGGATATCCTTTGGCAGCATACTTTTGGTTAAGCTCTTCAATTCTGCCTTCGTAGGCTTTTGCATAAGGACAATGATTGCAGGTGAAGACCACTATAAAGCCCTTGGCATCTTTGTAATCTTTAAGAGACACGACTTTTTCATCAATGTTTTTTAATGAAAAGTCGATGGCCTTATCACCTGGTTTGTATCCGGTAGTCTGAGCTATGGAAATGGATAGCGTGAATAAAAATAGCGCCGTTAAAATGTGTTTCATAACAATAAGGTTATTTTTTGTTTAATTCTTTTTGGATCAAATTAATAAGTTCTTCAGAAGATGCAAAGGTTTTTGGGTAATGGGTACGATTTCCTTTTTTATCCTGCAGAAAAGTATAAGGAATGTCTCCTCCCCATTCAGGGTTTAGCTTATTAATCCATTCATTGGGATCTTCACTTAGCAGTACACATTCGCCCGGAAGGCTATGTTTGGTGAACACTTCCAGTGCTTTTTCTTTTTTGGAAGTGAAATCCATTGAAACAAAAAGAAATTTAATCGGCTCCTTAGTCGTAAGTTTTCCTGCTTCTGCAAAGTAAGGAAGTTCTTCTATACATGGTTTGCACCAGGTGGCCCAAAAATTAACCACTACTACGGTGTCTTTATAACTGGATAGAATTTCATCCAGTTGGTTGTAGTTGACTATCTGAATTTCCTCCTGACTATAACTGTTCAGATTTGTTGCCAGCAGGAGTAGGAAGGTATAGACAAATACAATAAGCTTTTTCATGATTTATTGCTGTTGTTGTTGTTCTTTTTTTTAAAGAATCGCTTCTTTTTATTATTCGGAGCATTTCCTGGTCTGGCTTTAGGCTTTGGTTTAACATCGTATGCCGGACCTTCTCCCAAAAATTCAGGAAGTGGCAGTTTGGGAATCTCCTTTTCAATGAGTTGTTCGATTCTGTTGAACTTACGCACTTCTTTGTCATTGATAAAGGTAATGGCTATACCGGTACTGGAGGCCCTTGCTGTTCTTCCGATTCTGTGGATATAATCTTCTGCATCGTGTGGAACATCATAATTGACGACCAGGTTAATGCCTTCGATGTCAATTCCTCTGGAAAGTATATCCGTGGCTACCAGTATCTGGATTTCCCTGTTTCGAAAGAGATTCATGATCTGTTCGCGCTCTGCCTGTTCCAGATCAGAATGAAATCCTTTTACCGAGAAGTTTAATTTCTTAAGCTCCTTTTCAAGTATTTTTACATTTTGCTTGGTAGAGCAAAATATCACAATAGAGGGGAGTTCGTTTTCTTTTCCCTGTAGCAGTTCTTTAATCAGGGGCAGTTTTTGGGTGTCATAAGCCATATAGGCTCTCTGATCGATTCCTTCTGCCGGTTTGGATATAGCTATGTTGATCTGTACTGGTCTGAATAGTATTTTATCTGCCAGCTGCCGTATTTTAGGAGGCATGGTGGCTGAAAAAAGGATGTTCTGCCTTTGCCTTGGAAGGTAGTTGATGATTTTAACAATATCATCGTAGAAACCCATTTCAAGCATGCGGTCTGCTTCATCCAGCACCAGGTGCCGAAGCTCGGCAAAAGAGATCTGGGCAGATGTCAGGAGCGCAATAAGCCTTCCCGGTGTGGCAATAACTATAGGGGAGCCCTGTTTCAATGCATTTTTTTGTTGCTCCCAAACGCTTCCGTCGTTTCCCCCATAAACAGCAATGCTGCTTACAGATGTGTAAAAACTAAAGCCGTCTACTTGCTGATCGATTTGTACTGCAAGCTCCCTGGTAGGGGCCAGAATCAATGTATCTATTCCGGCATGCGGATGAAGGTGGTTTCTATGTATGATAGGAAGCAGGTAGGCAGCAGTTTTTCCGGTACCTGTCTGTGCACAGGCAATAACATCTTTGTTGTCCAGGATAGCAGGAATGGCTAATTCCTGAACAGGAGAGGGGGTTTTAAATCCAATGTCTTTTAAGGCCTGCTGAAGTTCGTCAGCAAGATTAAGTTCTTCAAATGTCAAGGGTATGATGTGTTAAGGTTAAATTAAAAATCCCTGCAAACAGGCAGGGATTTAAATTTTTTTATTACTGACTGATAGAAAGTAATTCTACTTCAAAAATGAGGGTGGTGTTTGGTCCGATAGAATCACCAGCGCCTCTTTCACCATAAGCCAGGTTGGAAGGAATATATAGTTTCCATTTAGATCCTACTTTCATAAGTTGAAGTGCTTCCACCCAACCCTGAATAACACCGTTTACAGGGAATGTAGCAGGCTGACCTCTTTCCACAGAACTGTCAAATACGGTTCCGTCGATCAACGTACCATGGTAGTGTGTGGTTACTCTGTCAGTAGCTTTAGGAGTAGGACCGTCACCTTCTTTAAGAATTTCATATTGTAATCCGCTTGGAAGGGTTACCACTTCTGGTCTTTTCTTGTTTTCTTCAAGGAATTTCTGTCCGGCAACGCTGTTTTTATTTGCCTTTTCCTGTTGAAGCTGGGTAAAATATTCGTTGAGAATAGTTCTTGCCTGGTCAGCAGTTACGAGTAACTGTTTTTTGTCAGCTACGTCTTTGAATGCCTGAGCAAACGCTTCAATGCTTAGATTTTCAAAACCTTGTTGTTTAAGGTTTTCTGCAATGTTGGCACCGAGAGCATAGCTGACAGTGTCAAGTTGGTTTTTTAGTGTAAAAGTTTGTTCCATTACTTTTTTGTTTTTTTTCTGAGCCAAAGCGGGAGATGATAAGGTTAATATCCCTATTCCGGCTGCAGCAACTACATTGACTAGTTTCATTTTTAATGGGTTAAAAAGTTAATATTTTAAGCTTAATCAAAGAATTTTGTTCTCCGGAGTGATTTCTTTTGTGCTTGTTTTTTCTTCAGATTTATTCGGTTTTCAATCGAAGAAAGTGTGGGCTTGGTACGTATTCGCCTTTTGGGCTTTTTCAGGGCATCGTCTATTAGTTGAATAAACTTTGCTTCTGCAAGTCTTTTGTTACCCGTTTGAGTCCTTTCTGTCTGTGCTACAACTCTTAGCTCTCCTTTGGCATTCAGTTTGGTGGAAAGCTTTCTGGTAAGTAGTTGCTTTTCTTCTTCCGTTAAATGATTGGAGCTGACTACGGAAAAAATCAATTCTATTTTGGAGTTGACCTTATTGACGTTTTGTCCTCCGGGCCCGCTGCTTCTGCTAGCCTGAAACGTAACTTCACTGAGCAGATTATTGATTTTTTCCGTAAGCATTTCCCTACCTTAGAAAGGAAGATCATCTGTAGAGTCCTCCGAATCCGCGCTAAAGGCATAACCCGCCGAAGGCTCATCTGAAGACTGTCCTCCACTTATTGTATCAATTTTCCAGGCTCTCACATCCGTATACCAGCGTTCGTTATATTCTCTGGACTCGATGTTGATGCCTATTTTCACTTCATCGCCCGATTTAAGGTTTTTTACAATTGCAGCTTTATCTCCCCAGGCTGAACAGCAAACCTTTTTAGGGTACTGCTCGTTCGTCTCGATAACAAATTCCTGTTTCACCCAATTTCCATTCTTACCGGTACCAGATTGTTCCGGAAGGATTTTTACAACTTTTCCTGTTAATTCTAACGCCATAATTAAAATTTTGGCAAAGATACATTAATAATGGAAAAAACCGGAAAACTTGGGTCTCCGGTTATTCACATATTTCATTTTTCTCTGGGTTCCAGCCAGTAAAGATCGCTTCCGAAATAGTTATATACGTCAGTAAGGTATTCATAACTAGGTACTTCTGTCCAGTTTTCAGGGGAGATACCAGGAGCTTCAAGAAGCCTTTCCATAGAGACATCCAATAGCAAAGAATCTCCTTCTAAACTTACTTCAAGTGCCTGAAATGGTACGGCATACAACTTTTCTCCCATTCCCAGAAACCCTCCATGGGTCAGAATAGCATATGAAGCCGTCCCGAATTCCATATCAATGACCACATCTTTTACGCGGCCTAATTCCTCATCTTCAAAGTTTTTTACTTTGGTCCCTATTAAATCTCCCGCAGGAATTAACATTGGTCCTTCTCCTCTTCGAATCATAACTTTATCCTTTTGACCTTATTAAGCCAACATCATAAAAGTTAAGATCGTTCAGTTATTATTCTTGTACAAAAAATTCTAAATTTGATGCAAAAACAGATCTCTATGAACAGACTTCTCCTGACTTTAATAGCAGTAGTATTCAGTACTATTGGTTTATTCGCACAAAAAAATCAATTATTTCCGGAACTGGCCGGTACCACTGTCGATGGAAAAGCAGTAACCCTGCCTGTTTCCTGCAAAGGTAAGTACACGCTGATTGGCATTGCTTTTTCCAAAAAAGCTGAAGATGATCTGGTAACCTGGATGGATCCGATGATGAATACCTTTCGTCCGGGAACCAATAAGGCCAATGTGTTTATTCCCGAGTACGATGTGAATATGTACTTTATCCCTATGTTTACCGGATTGAACAAGGCAGCAGCAGCTACCGCTTTAAAAAAGGCAAAAGAATCGCTCGACAAAAGACTGCATCAGCATGTGGTGTTTTATAAGGGAGATATGGATAATTATAAAGATCCATTGCAACTGAAAGATAAAGATGTTCCTTATTTTTTTGTTCTTGATCCGGATGGGAAAATTGTTTTGTCCTTAAGTGGCAAATACACGGAGGAAAAAATGGAGGAAATTGAAGAAATTATTGAATAGACAGGTAAAGCCTGATTTATTTTAAATAAAGGGTGTTGTACAGCTGTTTAACACCCTTTATTTTTTATTTTTATGCAAAATTAGGTCAGGAGCAGTTAAAGAGGGAAACAGAAAAAACGATAAGCTATGCAAACAGGAAACACAGCATTGGTATTTGGCTCTACAGGTTTAGTGGGGAATGAACTAGTGAAGATTTTAAATTCAGATGATCGTTATGTGGAAATAAAAATATTCGGAAGACGTGCTTCCGGATTTGCCGGAGAAAAAATAAAGGAGATCATTACTGACTTAAACGACAAAGCAGTGCTGGAGGTCGAAATGACCGGAGGACATGTTTATTGCTGTCTTGGTACCACGATCAAAAAAGCCAGAACCAAAGAAGCTTTCCGAAAAGTCGATCTGGAGTTTCCCAAACGAATTGCAGAAGTTGCAGCCACTTCAGGTGTTTCGAAGATGATTGTGATCTCTTCCATTGGAGCAAGTACCCGGACTTCCAATTTTTATCTGAAAACTAAGGGGGAAATGGAAGAAGCCCTCACCGGAATCTTAAAAGATAAGGTTTATTTTTTACGTCCTTCTTTTCTGCTTGGAAACCGAAGTGAATCACGTCCTGGCGAGCAGGCAGGAAAAATTTTAATGAAATTTGCAGGTCCGTTGTTCAGAGGGAAAATGAAGAAGTACAGGGCCATAGAAGCGCATACAGTGGCAAAGGCTATGGTAGAGATCGCAAAGAAGGATTTTGCAGGAAAACATGTTTTTGAATCTGATGAGCTCGTGGAAATAGTTAAAAGTTAATAGCTGAAAGTTTAAAGTAGGACAATCCCTAAATAAGGTTGACCAATTATACTGACTTATTACGATAGGGCAAACATGAACCAGACAGTAAGTCTTGGCGAGCATTCATTATGTATCCTTATATAATTGGAACCATTACTGTCCTGCAT
>Ga0207868_1000077_pt1 | contig 129759 bp, 114 predicted proteins | sample Passage237B_FD_187370 | JGI IMG/M metagenome (GOLD analysis project Ga0207868, IMG submission 187370) | Cellulose adapted compost microbial communities from Newby Island Compost Facility, Milpitas, CA, USA - Passage2 37B (SPAdes) (version 3) ...
TTGTACAATGCTTCTGTTTGCGATGCATTGGCATTCTGGAATTCGGCTTTGATCTGACTCCTGTTTAACAATGGAGCCGTGAGACCTCCGAAAATGGTATAGGCAATGGATTCCGGACTTCTGAACAGCACACCTGTTTTGTACGCCTGGTAACCATAAGCACCGGAAAGATTTAACGAAGGGTAAAATGCCGCCTGGGCAGCTTTTACGTCTGCTTTTGCTGCCTGTAGCTGCTGCTCTGACTGTCTTATATCCGGACGGTTTCGAAGCAGGTCAGAAGGACTTCCAACCCTGATCATGAAATCGAGGGAATCTTTGTACTGCTCTTTAGTGCGTCGTACGGGCTGAGGATAGCGTCCTAGCAGAAAGTTGATTCGGTTTTCCGTTTCTAGAATCTCCTGAAGTGTTTCTTTTTCCAGGTTTTTGGAGTTTAATACCTGTCCTTCAAATTGCTTTACTGCAAGTTCATTGGTAATACCTGCTTCTTTCTGCGTTTGTACTACCTCTAAAGCATCTTCCTGCAGTTTAATGTTTTCCCGAAGAATTTCCAGCTTGTTATCAAGCGCCTGCAGGGTATAGTAGCTATTGGCAACTTCTGCAATAATGGTGGTTACGATAAGATTTTTTGCTTCAATAGTGCTGAAGAAACGTGCCGTTGCCGCTTTTTTTCTGTTGCGTAATTTTCCCCACAGGTCAACCTCCCAGGTTGTTTGAAGTCCAAGGTAATAATCCCTTAGGTGAATGGGGACAATTTCGTCGGGATTGATATAGGTTGAAATGTTTCCCGCACCATCCATCGTGTAAAGCCCGTACCTTCTCTGTGCCAGGGAACCATAACCACTTACGGTTGGAAGCAGGGCACCTTTGGTAAATCTGACTCCCGCTCTGGAAGCTTCGATACGCTGGTAGGCTTTAAGGATATCAAAGTTTTGATTTAGTGCGGTGTCGATCAGATCGAGGAGAATGGGGTTGTTAAAGTAATCTCTCCAGTTGATAGCTGCAGCATTCAGCGAATCGCTTTCTCCATGAAAGGAAGTTGGTATTCCTTTGCCGGATCCGGAGATTGGGTCGGTGCTTTTACAGCCCGACCCAAGAATGCTCAGCGTTAGTAGAACTATGGCTAATAATGGATTTTTCATTTGTTAAATAGACTCGGTTAATGAATACTGGTCTTTCATAGCTTTCTTTTCCCTGTTGTATCCGATCGTTGCAAAGAAGACATACAGTCCGGGAATGATAATCAGTCCGAATACCGTTCCGAAAAACATTCCTCCGGCAGCGGCGGAACCAATGGTTCTGTTACCTATTTCACCGGCACCGCTGGCAAACATGAGCGGGATAAGTCCGGCAACGAAGGCAAAGGAGGTCATCAGAATAGGGCGTAAGCGTATCTGTGAACCTTCTATGGCTGCCTGCAGTGGAGTTTTTCCCTCTTTCTGTTTTTGCATGGCAAATTCAACAATCAGGATGGCATTTTTACCCAACAGACCAATCAGCATTACCATTGATATCTGTGCATAGATATTGTTCTCAAGTCCCAGTATGGAGAGCATAAAGAATGCTCCGAATACCCCAACAGGAAGAGATAAAATCACCGACAGCGGAAGTATAAAGCTTTCATACTGTGCAGAAAGTAAAAGATACACAAAGAGCAGACAGATTATAAAGATATAGATGGTCTGATTACCGGACATTACCTCGTCCTTGGTAATTCCTGCCCAGTCTATGCCGTATCCTTGGGGTAGTTTGGTCTCAGCTACTTCCTGTATGGCTTTGATGGCATCTCCGCTACTATAGCCTTCTGCGGCTTCTCCGTTAAGCTCTGCAGAGAGGAACATATTGTATCGGGTAAGCTGTTCGGCTCCGAAGACCTTTTCAAGTCGTACAAATGCTGATAGCGGTACCATTTCATCGTTGTCGTTTTTTACGGTCAGTTTAAGGATATCTTCCGGAGCAGCCCTGTATTCAGGTAATGCCTGTACCATCACTTTATACATTTGTCCGAATTTGATAAAGTTGGTAGCATAGTGGCTTCCCAGTAAGGTTTGCAGAGAGCCCATGGCTTTTCCTACCGTTACTCCTTTTTGCGCAGCCTTGTCATAATCTACATGCAGCAGGTATTGAGGGTAGCTGGCATCAAAAATGGTAAATGCCGTAGCAATTTCAGGTCTTGCCTTCAGGTCCTGGATAAACTGATTTACGACCATTTCCATTTTTTTGATATCTCCGTTACCTGCTTTATCCAGTAATCTTAATTCATATCCGCTGGCATTACCATATCCGGGCACCGCAGGAGGAGGGAAGAACTCTATGTTGGCGTCTTTTATATGGGATGTTTTTTCTATTACAAGGTCCATAATATCGTCTACGGATTCCTTTCTTTCATCCCATGGCTTTAGGTTGATAAGGCAGGTGCCGAACGTTGCTCCTGTACCATCTGTCAGAATGTTGGTTCCTGCAAGCGTAGATACAGATTCAATAGCTGGTATTCCTCTGCAGGAGCGTTCTATCTCATCAACAATGGCTTTGGTTCTTTCAAGTGTGGACCCTGAAGGGGTAGTAATACTTGCATAGAACATTCCCTGATCTTCCTCAGGAATAAAACCAGAAGGCAGTGTACTTCCCAGTATTCCTGTGCCTATACAGAAAGCTAATAATACACCAAAAGTGACTACAGTTCTGTTGGCAATGATGCTTAATAGTTTCTGATATTTTCCTGAAATGTTTTCATACCAATAATTGAACAACCTGAAGAACCTTCCAATGAAGTTGTCCTGAGGTTTGTCATGGTGTACCGGTTTTAAGAACAATACGCAGAGTGCAGGTGTCAGTGTAAGTGCACCTACACCGGAAAGGATAATAGCGATAGCCATGGTAATGGAAAACTGCTGGTAAAAAATACCGACAGGTCCGGTCATAAAGGAGGTTGGAATAAATACGGCTGACATAACCAGCGTAATGGCCAGCACTGCTCCGCTGATTTCTTTCATGGCCCTTTCCGTTGCTTTCTGAATCGTGTATTTCCCTGTCTCAAGTTTAGCATGAACGGCCTCTACCACCACGATGGCATCGTCAATAACCACACCTATGGCCAGTACCAGAGCGAACAGGGTTATAAGGTTCAGGGAAAAGCCGAATAACTTCATAAAGAAGAATGTTCCTATTAAGGATACCGGCACTGTAATAGCAGGGATAATGGTTGACCGGAAATCCTGAAGGAATATAAAGACAACCAGCGATACCAGTATAAAGGCTTCTATAAGGGTTTTTATCACCTCATGAACGGAAGCATCAAGAAATCTTGAGACATCATAACTGATCTCATAATCCATTCCTTTCAGGAAGGTGGTTGCCTTGATCTCTTCCATGGTCCGCTTAACGTTTTTGATAACCTCGCTGGCATTGGACCCTGGAAGCTGTTTCAGCATTAAAGAGGCAGATGGTTGTCCGTTTAGTTTGGACTCTACGTCAAAGTAGGTAGTTCCAAACTCCACGTCTGCCACATCTTTTATCCGGAGTATCTGTCCGTCTGCATTCGCACGGATAGGAATGTTGGCGTATTCTTCTTCGGTGTTAAATCTTCCGGTATATTTTACAATATACTGCAGTGCCTGGGCTGATTTGTCTGAGCTTTCGCCCAGCTTTCCAGGAGCTGCTTCGATGTTTTGTTCCTCCAGTACCCGGTTGATGTCGTCGGTGTCGATGTTATAGGCAAGCATCTTGTCGGGCTTTAGCCATATTCTCATGGAGTACTCTTTGGCACCCAGAATATCTACATACCCAACTCCCTGAATCCTTTTAAGCTCAGCAAGGATATTGATATCTGTAAAGTTGTAGATAAATTTCTCCTGAAGGCTGGTGTCAGAACTGAAGATGTTCAGGTACATGAGCATACTGTTTTCCACTTTGGCGATCTTAACACCGTTCTTGATCACCTCGGAAGGTAATTCACCCATTACGGCAGAAACCCTGTTTTGCACGTTTACAGCAGCAATATCCGGGTCGGTACCGATGTCGAAAATGATCTGAACCACACCTACACCATCGTTTCCGGCATCGGAAGACATGTATTTCATTCCCGGCACACCATTGATAGCTCTTTCCAGTGGCACAATTGCAGCTTTGATTACGGTTTCCGCATTGGCTCCGGGGTATTCAATCGTAACGTTTACTTCAGGAGGAGCAATGTTGGGAAACTGTGTCATGGGTAACTGGGTCAGTGACAATAATCCCATCAATGTGATTATGAGCGAAATCACTATTGATAACACAGGCCTGTGTATAAACTTTGAAATCATATTATTCTTTATTTAAAGACCTGTATTAATTAGTTGATTCGTTATCAGTATATAACCCAATGGAAGCAGGCTGAGGAATAATTTTATCCCCTTCACGAACTCTTTGTAATCCTTCATAAATAATGACGTCTTTGGGGGAAAGACCCGATTCGATCACATATAAATGCGGAAGTCTCAGTTTAGGGGTAATGGCATGCATTTTAATTTCATTATTCTGATCTACCATGTATACAAACGTTCTGTCCTGTACATCAAAAGTAGACTTCTGGGGAATAATCATCACATTGTTGAGCTTCGTTTTCAGAAGCACTTTGCCGCTTGCACCATGTTTCAGAATTTTATCAGGGTTGGGGAAACGGGCTCTGAAAGAAATGTTTCCGGTTGCTTTATCAAACTCGCCCTCAATGGTTTCAATCTTGCCTTTGTAAGGATGTTCGGTAGCGTTGGCAAGCATCAGGCTTACCTCTTTTTTCTCCGACTGGTCCTGAGCCTGTGTTATAAAATTAAGATATTCACTTTCAGAGACATTGAAGTAAGCGAAAACTTCTTTGTTGTCGGAAATAGTGGTGAGTAATGTTCCTTCATTAACAAGACTTCCCATTTTAAGTGGTATTCTGTCTATGATTCCATCAAACGGGGCTTTAATCTGGGTAAAGGATAGTTTAAGGCTGGCATTGGAAACCAGAGATCTGGCCTCTTCAATTTTGGCATTAAGTGCTTCCAGTTTAGCTTCTGCCCGGGCTACTTCAGTAGCAGAAACAATGTTTTTCTCCAGCAGGCTTTTAGCGTTGATTACATCCAGCTCTGCCGATTTGGCTTCTGCTATGGCATTTTTTAACTGTGAGTTGGCCTTAGACAGTTCTTCTCTGTATAAGTAATCTTCTATGGTGAACAGCAGTTGTCCCTGTTTTACCGCCTGTCCTTCGTCAATGTGGATTTTTTTTAGTTCTCCGTAAACTCTGGCCCTTATTTCTACATTTTTTACTGCATGCAGATCAGCAACGTATTCTTTGATATAAGACGTGTCCACTACAACCGGACTGGTGACAGGAAAGGTTTCTATTTTAGTTGGTTTTTCTTTCTGAGAAGAGCAGGCCAATAGCAATATGCTCAAAAGCATATAAGCTTCCCCTGTAAATTTTTTCATAGGATTATAAGTATTGAAAAATGATATCACTAATAAGTATTTGCAATTAAATACCGCCTAAATGAACCATCATATAGTAAATAATAAACAAGCAAAGTCATTGCGTGGTGTGGCAATGAGTTTATAAATAAAAGAAAAGGATTATGCCTGTTTGGGAGGAGGGTATGCTTGTTCTATGAAAGAAGAGTAAGGTCTAATGATTAATGGGAATTTCCAGATTTCTGACAGACTGTATTGAATGACAAGTATATTATTGATTATCTGGCAGTAGAAAAAGTCGTTTGGCTTTTTGTACCAGTCGGGGTTGTCGTCGTCCTCATCTTCCGGTGTGTCGTCCTCAATTCCCAGAAATACTTCCTGAATCAGCTCGATAATATTGTTGTATTCCTCTTCTATTTCTTCAATATTACTAAAAGGCGTATCGTCCTCATTTTCTACCGGCAAAAGAGAGGTATTGAGGAAGAATAGTAAAAGAATATATGTAAGAACCGTTTTCCACATACTACGTAGCCAATATAACGAAAAGATTAATGTGATTTGTACTATTCAAATGAAAATATTTTTAAGGTGTTAAAAATTACATTGGATATTGGATTATTGTTAGAAATTATTGGGGATATTTTTAGGAGAAGGAAGGAGGAGAAATTATCTTTTCTCATAAGAACCGGCCAATGCAGGTTCACAGCGTATTGTTTGTAGGGAAAGATAATTAAAAGGATGAACTTAACGTAAAGGTTCAACAGCTTTGTCTAATCCGTTTTTATTTTACTGTATCGGTATTCATCACAGATAACATTATTTTTAATGACCGATTTTTTGAATACACATTCGAAGTTGAATCCGGCTTTTTCAAGTACTTTTTGAGAAGCTGTATTAAAATCAAACACTCCACTGTAGATGCGAATCAGGTTTAACTGATTGAAACCGTATTCAGTAATAAGACGCACTGCTACTGTTGCAATTTCTTTTCCCCAATACGGTTCGCCTATCCAGTAGCCGAGCTCAGCAGTGAGCCTGTAAACATCTTTTTGGGGTACTAATCCTATGCATCCTGCTAATGCTCCCTGATACTCAATGGCAAAGGTTACATAAGGTTCCTGAGAGAGACATAGATGAATGAATTCCATTGCGTCCTGATCAGTATAGGGATGTGGAAAATAATCCCGGACATTGTTCCATATATTTTTATTATTGGCAAGTTCAGCTAACTGGTCTTTATCAGAAGACTGAAATTTCCTTAAGATGATGGTCGCACTCATGTCTGACTTTGGTTGTTGATAGTTAGAAAGATATATATATGGATGATCTTTTGGGTAATTTTAAGTAAAAACTTTAGCGGAAGAGATTGGTCTATGTTTTTAAGTAAAGAATGGAATTTGAAAATTTAGGTTTTAATAATGAGTGTAGTGGGATTAGATAATGTTTTACAGGGGATCCCGCAAAAGATGCTATATATGCAGACATTGGTTATTAAACGTCAAAATTAAGGGTATTCTATTCTCAGGATCTTACTATGTAAAGTTTTGCTATCGTGGTGAATTATTCTGTCGCTTCATTATTCTAATAAATGTTCGGCTGTAAACCAGTTTTAATCAGTATAGTATTAAGTCCATTTGAATTGAGCAAAGTCTTTTACAAAATTTTTATACAACTATGAATAAGAATAAGGGAAATACTCATTTCTGTCGGATCCTTATTCCCAACAGGCATAGAAGATTTTATTCGTTTTAGCATTGAACTATGCCTGTGGTTTGTCGATGCTATCAGGGATTTTGTTACTTTTATAAGTAATGAAAACCTATTTACAATCGTTAAACCTTTTTACAGAAGATGAGCTAGAGTATGTGCTTTCTGTAACGCAAACCTGTCATCTTAAAAGAGGCGACTATTTTATTCGTGAAGGCAGTTGTTGTACTACTGTAGCCTTTGTTGAATCAGGTATATTGAGATCGTTTTATACGACACCGGAAGGAGAGGAAATGACCTATTGTATATCCTTTCAGAATTCGTTTATGACGGCCTATTCCTCCTTTATTACCGGACTCCCCACGCAGGAAACCATTCAGGCGATTACCCCCGTAAGCCTTCTAGTGTTATCCAAAAAGGATGTAGAGCATTTTTTTCAAACAAGTACCAACTGGCTTAAGTTTGGAAAGATGATGGCGGAAAAGGAATATCTGGAGTTGGAAAAGAGAGTGTTCGCCTATCAGCGGGAAAGTGCCCGCACACGTTATGAAAACCTGTTGCTGAACCAACCTGAGTACCTGGAACAGATCCCTTTGAAGTACCTGGCTTCTTACCTTGGTATTACTCCCAGACATCTAAGCCGTTTGCGTGCCGAAATGTCTAAATAGACATTTGTCTTTTCTGTCCGCGATTGCCACTGTTAGATTTAACGGAAACATTTTGGGTATATGAAAAATATTTTAATCTTAAATGGGCATCCTGACCGGGAAAGTTTTAATGCTGCTCTTGCAGCTGCGTACAAACAGGGGGCAGAAGATGCAGGAGCCAGCGTAACCGAAATTTTTATCGCTGACCTTATATTTAATCCCAACCTTCAATACGGTTACCGCAAACGTATGGAGCTAGAACCTGATCTCCAGTATGCATGGAATTGTATTCAGAATGCCGAGCATCTGGTGTGGGTACACCCTGTATGGTGGGGAAGTATGCCTGCGATGATGAAAGGATTCATAGACAGGTTGTTCCTGCCCGGTATGGCGTTCCGATATAAGGAAAATTCTCTTTGGTGGAATAAGTTACTCTCTGGTAAAACGGGGAGAATTATAACAACTATGGATCAGCCGGGTTGGTATTACAGATTTATTTACGGAAGGCCAAGTATCAATCAATTGAAAAAGTGTACCCTTAATTTTTGTGGAGTAAGTCCTGTAAGAGTTACCTCAATAGGAATTGTAAAAATCTCTGATACAGAGAAAAGAGCAAAATGGCTCAGGAAAGCTTATGAGCTTGGTGCTGCTCTCAGGTAAAGTACGGAGTACCATCCTGTTTCCAATATTGAAAAAAAAAGCGGATATTTACTTAAACTTTTTACAAGTTGAGGGCTTTTATTTTATTAAAGTGGTTCTATGGTCTCAGACAGGCTTTTTGAAACTTCATACTGTGAAATTAGGGAGGGTAAGGATGGTATACTTTATGCCAAATGGAAGGGGTTCCTGAAGCCTAACCAGGTAAGGACGGGGTGCCGTTTTATGACCGAATATGTAAGGGGTAAAAATATTACCATGCATCTTAGCGACCATAGAGATCTCAGGGTACTTTCCAAAGAGGTGCAGGATTACCTGATATCGGAGTGGTTCCCTGAAATTGAACGTGAAGGAATGAAAAAGATCGCAGCCCTAGAAGCGCCTGATCCGTTTGCGAAAATAACTGTAGATAAGGTTAATAAAGAAGCAAAAGTAGGCAACCTGATTATCCGTTCCTTTATAAGGGAAGAAGATTGTATAAAATGGCTTTTTGAGTAGGATAGATAGTAAGGGAGACTTGTGTATTCATCTTCATCTCCCTTAACCTGAAAGACTTAGTAGCGGGTTATGAGCGCCAGTCCCTGAAAATTGTCCAGATCGTGTTCTTCCAGAAAGACTGTTTCTCCTCCCTTAAGAATATTTTTTTCAATCATTTCATCAATTAAATCATCCACCACAGCAGGTTCATGAAGCGCACTCTCATCTTTTAGTTCTATAGTGTTCTGCTCAATAATACCAGGTTGAAAATGACCTTTTTGCACAAACAGTGTTTTTCCTCGTCCTTCTTCAATGGCATTCCAGATGTCTGAAATGTCTGTAAACAGCTTGCCGGTTCCCACAGCGGATTTAAGATCGTTCAGCCTTTCCTTTGTCAGATTTCTATGGTACTCCTGAACCGTTGGCCAGACTTGTGCAATGATCTGATGAGGTTTGTCCTGATTCCAGTCAATGGGAACAAATCCTATGATCATGGAATCGTTGTCTGCAACATTTTTATAATGGGCAAAATTACGTTCTTCTGTAGCCAGTATAAGAGGTTTGGGGTTGTGTATCAATATTTTCTGAACTTCTTTGTCGACTCGGTTGAAAAACTCTTCTATAAGGTTTTCCTGACCTTTGGCCATAGAGGCAACAAGTCTGTTTTCCGGATAGGGAGAATCGTTAATAATGGGAAAAGGCGAAACGTTTTCGATTATCTCCTGATCATTGAGTGCTTCGATCAGCCGGGCTTCCTGAAGGCTCAGCACAAGAATGTAATAAGAAACCTGTTCGTGCAGTGCCCGGATAAGATCTCTGGTTGCAAAGGTCTCATCTATAATTACCCTGTCTTCCACATGAATGGGTAACCGTGTATATTCCAGAATGTCATCGTTGGCAAAGATGATCAGACTATCCAGGTTGTAATTGTGGTCTATGGTTTCTGAAAGTTGGTTAAGCTTTTCAATGATTCTTTGGGTCAACCTCTTATCATTGAATGAAGCCAGCCGGTTTTCAGCTTCATTGGTAAGGTTTTTAAGCTGAATGGGATCTTTTTTATTGTCCGGATGTGTCCTGTGTGTATTTAAAATGATCGTTACACATATATCAGCCCTGACGTCTTTTAGCCTCTCAAATAGTTCATTTATCATACTTCTGTTTGTTTTTTTCTCTTCAGATAGTAAACATTGGATCTGAAGTGAAAAGTTTTTAATGTAGAAAGCGAAAGGCATAAAGTAACAGGGGGGAAGGATGTGTAATAGTAGGATAGCCATAAAAAAACAAGACTGGCTTAAGAGCAGTCTTGTTTTGGGAGAGAACTTTCAGAAGGTTAAAACTTAACAATTTTAAACTCCACTCTTCTATTTAATTTTCTCGTTTCTTCTTTGGTATTATCCGCTATGGGTTTGCTTCCTCCGTACCCTTTCCCTGTAATCCTGTCATCGGAGACACCTTTGGAAACAAGGTATTTCTTCACTGTTTCAACCCGTTGTTCAGAGAGCTGTACGTTTTTCTCCGGATTACCGACGTTGTCTGTGTGCCCTGATAGTTCAATTTCTATGGTAGGGTTCTCAAGCAGAAGTTTGGCCAGTTTGTTTAACTCCGGATAGGATATGGCCAGCAGAGTGGGTTCGCTTCTTACAAAGAAAACATTTTTCAACGGAATGTCTTCTCCTACTTCCAATGGTGTAAGATAGATATTGCGTTCTATTTCCATATATTCACTGATATGGGGAACGCTTATGGTGTCTCTTACGGAATAAAAGCCGGGATGCTCTGCAAAAAAGGAATAAACCTGATTGAAGGGTAAGGCTATTTTATAGTCACCGTTATGGGGATTGGAACTGGCGATTCCGACTTCCTTGTCCTTATCAAGGGTTCGGTAGGTTATACCGGTTTCTATCGGCTCTCCTGTTTTACTGTTCAGTACCTTTCCATAGATGAGTACAAGCGGATTGGGCTTAACCGGCTGAGGCAGCTTGATTCTGAAAATATCGCTTTTCCCTATGGCTTTGTCTTCGGAAATAAAATAAGCGTATTCTCCCGAAGCAGGAATGCTGTAATAGGCATCCATACCTTTTGAGTTGACAGGCATACCAAGGTTTTGAGGTACAGACCAGTTGGTCCAGGTATTGTCAAGTCTTCTGGTAACAAATATGTCGTTTTTCCCATATCCCGGATGTCCGGTGCTGCTGAAGTACAGGGTAACCCCGTCGGCAGCCAGAAAAGGAGAAAGTTCTGTGCCCGGAGTATTGACCACAGGACCTATGTTTTGGGGTTCCGACCAGATGTTGTCGTTTTCTAGAAAGGAAACATAGATGTCTCTGGAACCATAGGTGTCATCTCTTTGCAGTGCCATCAGTAGCACTTTTTTATCACTGCTTAAAAAGTATTCGTTAAAGGTGCTTTTGTTATAATAGTTTCGCACATTGACTCTTGTCGGCATACTCCACCCGTTTTTGGTTCTGTGCGACATGGAAAGTCCCATTCCCTGTGCTGCCCCTTTGGCATCGTAGGTGTTCATTAGTAGTACAGTGTTGCCATCCGGGCTTACGGAGGTAACGGCATTGGGGCCATCGTTATTGATTGGAGGACCTATATTTACCGCCTTTCCCCATTTGCCATTTTGAAAGGTAGAATAATAAACATCCTGATAGTCTCCGGTGCCCCCAATATTCTCCGGAGAATAGTTACGTGTAAAATACAACCCGTTACCATCGGGTGTTACAACAGGAGTTAATTCACCATACACGGTATTTACACCCGAACCCAGGTTTTCAGCAGGAGTGCTGTAATGCAGGTTAGGAGCAAGGTTGATTTTAAGCTTGGTGCCTTTGAGGTAAAAATCATCCACATCGAAGGAGGAGGCTCCCCAGGCAGCAAAGCCTATGGTTTTTCCTGTTAAAGCAGGGTAATTGATCTCTGTCAGCACATGGTCATTGGCGATAAACCGGACGGTTGGGCCGCTTTTTTCTATTTTAAGAAGGTTGTTGTCGACTTTAATCTTTAATGAGGTTGTATAATCTTTTATTTGTGAAGACTTTCCGTTTTTTACCTCCAGTATTCGATATTGAAGATTTTTAACGGTAAAATACAGCGCATTTTCCTGATCTGTTCCGATCATAAGTCCGAATTCGCTGCCGGGTTTGCGTATTCCGAATTTAGCTTCTGCAGAAAAACTGGCAGAGGTATTAAGCAGATTAAAATAATTACTAATGCTGCTACCTGCAGGGGCGTTATGTTGCCAGATCAGTTTTCCTCCTTTGATTTGGGACTGATCGGTAGGGCCGTTTAGAAGTCTCCATCCTGTATCATCGGTTTCGAAATGATCCTCTTCTACAATCCCCGCTGTTTGTGCAAAGGTGGTAGTTGTAAGAATGAATAGTGTAAGAATGAGTAGATTAAGTGTTTTTATCATTAGCGCTGTTTTAGGGAGTAATGAATGGAATGAAGATACTATTTTTAGGAAAAATATAAAATTCACAATAAGATAATATTGCCGGTCCGCTATACCTTTTAATCGTATGCTGTAGTTTTAGTTATTGCACCTATTACATCTGTGGGATTCCAGAATAGCACTATTACAGCGCAGGAGATGTTGTACCAATAAGAACCTTAAAGAGGAGGAAGTATGAAAAGTGCAGTGTTAGGTAAATTATATCTTCTTGTTATTCTTGCTGTAATGCTTACAGGTTGTGAGGTGATTGAGGGTATTTTTAAGGCGGGAGTATGGACAGGAATTATTATTGTCGTGCTGTTTATTGCATTAATTATTTTTCTCATACGAAAGATATTTTAGCATAAAATACGGGCTGCTTTTGTTCCTGGTGTTCATACAGAAAAACAGAAGTATGGTTTGCCAGGAGCAGGACTAATCGTGTGCGGGAGTCACATTTTCTATTGCACTGTCCACAACAAGGGAAGTCCATCCACTGAATTCTTTCTTATCAAGAAGCTTGATACGATCTTTAATTTTTTTCTTGAAATTAGAACAGGTCGACTTTCGAAGGGACAACATTTCTGATAGCTCATCAGAGGTAATGTCTTGTCTGTTGGAAACAAGATACATCATGTAAAAAGCCTTCACTACAGGGAATTTAAGCTTGTGGAAGATCGTATTGGCTGTTACTGATTCGTTATAGCCACATTTGCTGCACCTTCTGTCAAACTGTTCTTTCCCTTTTCCACAGCTGGTTGAGTTGCATTTTTTACATTGAAATGGGTATTGTTTTTTTAGTTCTTCAAGGTAACGGTAGCAGGTAAGCTCATCGGGATACACCTTGACAAATTCATCAAAGTTTACCTGATGTTTCATGATTCTTGTCATTGCTATATCCGACATGTCTTTCTTCAGTGCCCTGTTTGCAAGGTCAAGCTGAAGGTTCATTGTTGTGATTTCTTCTGTCTGGTTGATTAGTCGTTCATAAGCCTGCCGGAGCTGTTCGGTTCGCTCAGCTACTTTTTGTTCCAGTTCTTTGTTCAGCTTATCTTTTAGCAGTTCTTTTTCTTTCATTTCCTGAATCGCCTTATTCTGGGCTTCCTGCCGCATTTTAATTTCCATTTTCATGCGATCTGTCAGCGACATTGAAAGTAAGATGATGTCCAGCAATAATCCTATGTTCAGGCTGTATACGGTAAAGATGTTGGACGATATGATTTCATAGTGTTCCAGGGCGGTGATGATAAATGCTGCAAACAAACAGGTATAGGCTACACACAGGAAAAAGGCAGTTTTGTTGCCATTCAGATAGCTTCTGAGCGATACATTATAAGCCAGGAAAAAGGGGATGGCATCCATATAGATCGCAAATAAGATGTTTCGGTTCACGAATAATCCATAGAGTAATATCACCCCTCGGATGACTATGACAAAGTTTATGATTTTATTATAAAAGGGCTGTGTCTCTTTCAGGTTTAGAAAACCTTTTATGAATAAAAGAGAAAAAACAATAACCCCATATAGGGCCAGGCTGAAAGCATACAGGTTCCACTGGGGAGTGTTGGGCCATAGGTATTGGAACGCAAATCCGTTTTGGCACATGGAGTAAAGACTGTATGAAAGTACATAAAAAACATAATAAAGGTAGATGGGGATTCTCACAGAGATGTACATCAGAAGATTGTATAACGCCATCATAATCAAAATGCCATAGAAAATTCCCAGCAGGTAATATTCAGCAAGTGCATAGGAGATAAACTTTTTATAGGATCGGAGTTGGGGAGTTAAATTGTTTTTGTTTTCGGACTTTACCTTTATATAAAAGGTTTGGGTTTGGCCGGGTGGAATCTGTATATCAAATTCAAGGTTTTTATGTAAAAATGTACGATTCCCGAATGCAACCAGATTTCCTGCCTGACTGTGTTGATAATTCCCGTTTTCATCGGGGGTATAAAAGGAAAGGTAGTTGATGTTATGATCGTACAATTCAACCAGCCAGTTTTTTTCCTTTTGTGTTAAATTTTTTATGGAAAACCTGAGCCAGTAGGAAGCGTTTGGATTGGAGGCAATGGCATCGGTTTTCCGGCATATAAAACTGTCTGCATAAGCAGGGCTGGAAACAGTGGTTATGTCAAGGGTGTTACTTTTATCTTCCAATATTCCCAGGTATTCATTTCGGATACCTTTTTCTTCAATGGAGTCTGTTAACAAAAAAACTTTCTCAGCCTTTATCGTGTGGGTAGAAAGGAGTATAAAAAAAATGCAAAAAATACAATAATATGGTTTCATATTATGTGGAGGTTGTTAGAATGTTGCAAGGGCTAAAATAGTAAGATTTTTTTAATTGAGTGCCGGATGGTCAGAAAAAAAACAGAGATCAGTAACCGCCTTTTGAAGACGAAAGAAAAGATTGTCCTTTAAATGTTTTTTAAACTAAAAATCTTTGAAATTTTAATTTTTAGCAATGTTTTTTTTGTCTTTTAAGCGAAATAAACAAGGTTTTAATGTGCTTCGGAAAGGCTAAAAAACACATTTTTCCCTATTGAAAATTTGACTTCTTCTCATCTTCTCGATAGTATGGTTTAATAATCACCCCCGGAAGCCAATAACGATTTACTGTAGTTGCTGTTCTGGGAATATTCAAATTTGATTGAATGTTCAGTGATGCGCGTATCAGAAGATTTTTCCCAAACATTAAGTAATAAGACTTATGGAAAGAATTTTAAGTACACCTGAATTGAAAGTAGAAGAACAGTTTAATTTCTTTGAACGGGATTTGAGAATTGAGCTTGCTGCTGCTAAAATTGAGCATTATGAAAAGGGAAGCCGGATTCACCGGCAAAATGCATTCCTGGTTTCATTGCCTATACTTTTGGAGGGAAGTTTAAGAATTTTTCGTCAAACGGAAGACAGGGAGATTTTGCTGTATTATGTGAATAAAGGAGAAACCTGCATGATGTCTTTACTTTCCTGCTATGGCCAGACACCCATGAATGCTGCTATGGAAGCTTCAGAAAACTCAGAATTAATTCTGGTCCCAAGAATTAAAGTATATGAGTGGCAACGAAAATACGCTTCCTGGAATGATTATGTAATTAAAACGTTTGCACAACGTCAGGAACAATTGCTGGATTCCTTCGATTCTCTGGCCTTTTCAAGTATTGACAAACGGATAAAAGATTATCTGATCCGACTTTCTTCCAGAACAAAGCAACAAATTATTTCCATCACACATCAGGAACTGGCTAATGAACTGGGTACAACACGTGTTGTGATTTCCAGAATTCTAAAATGCCTGGAGCTTGAAGGTGCTATCGAACTGCTTCGCGGTGCTATAAAAGTGAAGGACTTAAAATTGAATTAAAACGTTCTGTACATATTTCTGCTTGTTTTTAGGCTATTAATAAACACGTGTTATTAATAGCTTTTTATTTATATGCCTGTCTGATGTACTAATAAGAGGCCGTGAGTACTGGCGAATGCGATGAAAAAAAGATAAAAGAACAATGGATTCTTTACATAATACAATGAATCAGGAAAAATTACAGAGGCTGTTGTATTATTTATAGAAGCGATAGGATTAAGTCTTAAGATTCAACATTTCAAAATAGATTATTTGGGTAATTTCATCCTGAATAAAAATTCTGACAAGATGAATAAAACCCTGTTGTTTCTGTTAATAATGGTGGTGCTGGCTCCGCTTACAGCATCTGCCCAGTCTGCTACTCCCTGGCTGCATGTAGAGGGAAACAAAATTAAAGATCCTGCCGGAAATACGGTTATCCTTAGAGGGGTCGACTTTCAGGACATTAAAGAACAGGCCACCGACCGTACTGTCGGATTAAATGGGCTGATAGATGTAGTCATCAATCCTGAAGATTCTTTATCCAATTCTCCCGGGTGGTATACCAGAGTGATAAGATTTACGGTCGAACCTCCAATATCCAACCTTGAAGAATATTACCTGCAAACATTGAAGCCAGCCGTTGATTATGCAACCTCCAAAGGTCTTTATGTAATTATCGACTGGCATTACATAGCTGATGTAAACAACAATATTGAATCAACCAATGCTTTCTGGTCGTACATGGCGCCCAGGTTTAACAGCTATTCCAATGTTCTTTACGAAGTGTATAACGAACCGATCAATACCGGTTTAACATGGGGGCAGTTCAAGCCTTATATGCAGGCATGGGTAGACCTTATAAGAACGTATGCTCCTCATAACCTGATTCTGGCGGGAAGTCCTGTGTGGGATCAAAGGATGGGGGATGCAGCAACCAATCCTCTGACAGGGGGAAATATTGTGTATGTCGCGCATATCTATCCCAGTCACTGGAGAGCAACAGGTAGTGGTTCGGTAAAGGCTCAGGTGGAAAGAGTGGCAGCCGTGCATCCTGTCTTTTTATCGGAGTGGGGGTTCAGTGAGACGGTTTCTGCAGGCAGCAGTTCATTGTTAAGTGGTTCTATTGCCAGTTACGGACAGCCGATCATTGACTGGGCAGAGAATCTTGGACTAAGCTGGAGCGCATGGTGCGCAGATAACGATTGGGAACCTGCGATGTTTACAAGGGACTGGAAGTTAAAAGTAGGCCCTGGCGAAATGGGAGGGTTTACAAAAGATAAGTTGTATGAGTTTAAAGACGATCATCAGCCCGCAGATGTACCGTGCTTTGCACCTTATCTGGGATTGCCACAGACCCTATGCGGGAAAAGTTCTGTTACGCTTAACCTGTCTCAGACTCCTGCGGAAGAGGTAACATTCCAATGGTATAAAGATGGAGAGGTGCTGACAGGACAAACCGGAACGTCGCTGGAGGTTGAGGAAACTGGAATCTATAAGGTTGAAGCTACTTTAGGTTCCTGTACCATGACGCATGAAGTAGAGGTGCTAAAAACAATGTTTCCCGTCAACCTTGGAAAAGGAGCGGTTATTCAAAAGGATCCTGTGGTTATAAAGGTAGACCATCCGGAAGAAAAGTTTACTTACCAGTGGTTCCGTAACAATATACGGATCGAAGGGGCGGATTCAAGTGCCATTGAAGTGGTGGACACCTGCGGAGCTTTTTATTCGGTACTTGTAACTTCTGAAGAGTGTGGCACTGTTTCCGATACATTTAAAATCTTATGTGCAAGAGGATACTTTAAAGGAAAACCTTTTGATATTCCAGGTATTATCGAAGCGGAGGATTACGATTTTCAGAACATAGCCAATACTACCTATTATGACTCTGAACCTGCCAATCAGGGAGGGGCTTACAGAAATGATGAGGTGGATATTGAAGTAACCCGGGATATAACCGGTGGCTATAACGTTGGGTGGACTGCTCCGGGAGAGTGGCTGGAGTATTCCATAGCTGTAAAAGAAAGCGGACAATATCCTGTTTATTTAAGAGTGGCAGGAAACCCTGTACCTGCTGTTGGGGCGAAGGTGCATATTAAACTCAACGGTAAAAAAACTTCTTCCACCATTACATTACCAGTTACCGGAGACTGGCAGAAATGGGAAACTGTAACCCTGGGTTTGGTTAATTTCAGTACGACCGATACGTTGTTAAGATTCTTTATTGAAACAGCCGGATTAAACCTTAATTATATTGAAGTAGGCCCTAAGGTTGAAACAGGTATTTTCGGGAGAAGTACTACAGCTTTGCTAAAGGTATATCCCAACCCTGCAACAGATATTGTTTTCTTCTCTGAAGAACCGCATGACTGGTCCATTGCTACATTGATGGGAAATGTTTTACTTACCGGAAGAGGTACCTACGCAGATGTTAGCGGGTTATACAAAGGAACCTATCTGCTGAATGTGAATGGTACTGTTGTGAAAATAATGAAATACTAATAGTTAAGTGAATAAAGCAGTAAATAAGTAAGGCCGGGAAACCGGCCTTATTTGTTATTATAATGATCCAATTGTTTGATTCTTAATAGGATTATCAATGGTTCCGCAAACCTCCGGTACCGGTATATCAGTATTTTCAGCATAGCCATAGGTAAGAAGTCTTACTCTGTTAATACAAACCCGTATAAACTCCGGAACAAACAAATTAAATTTTTCATAGGATGAATTCAGCTCGGGATGTCTTTTCTGATATTGAATAACCACGTCTCTTACCTGATTCCAGAACTTGTCCTCAGGGTATCCTGCATAAGTATGAAGAATGTTGGATATATACCTGAATACGCCATCAAATACTCCTGACAAGATAAATAAAGTTGCATACTGATCTTCTATGTCTCTCAGGATTGGCCTGATATTATCAGGAACGTTTTGTTTGCCTTCCTCTGTAAGTACAATCTCTTCAACAAAATCTTTGATAATAATCCGCTCCGGTACATATTTTTTCATAACCAGTATCGTGTTTTCTCCATGTGGACTAAAAAAGAATTTATGCTTATAGAAAATATGAAGTATTGGAGTAAAATAATTATACAGATATTTTCCAACCCATTCCTCTGCGCTTAACCCTGATTTTTCTATCAGCGTTCCGATAAATGATTTTCCTTCAGAGTCAACATACATCAATGAGGCCATTGTCATCATGTGCTCATCTTCATTAAGGTAAGGCGTAGCGCTTTCTCTCCATATAGCCCCAAGAAGTTCTTTATACTGATAAGGAGCACCTTCAACCAGTTCGTATTCTGTGTGTCTGTATCCTACAGTTGCCACTTCGCCTAATAGGGTAAAGCCTGTTGATTGAAGTTCTTTGTCTGAACTAAGTTTATCGTTTACCCATTTTGTTACCAACGGAGCTACTTTTAGTTTTTTATGAGACAATCCTCGGTATATTGAGGTATTTAAAATGGATATGGCAGTTTTAACATAAAATCTGTCAGGATTAGAGATATTAAAAAAGGTCCTGATAGATTGCTGTGGTGTATAGTCATCTTCTCCCTGCCCAAGTGGCACAATATATTTGGAAGCAATATCTCCGGCAAATTGAAATACTATTTTATTTTTCCATTGCCACTCATGTACCGGCATCATCCAGTAGTTTGCAGGATTAAGATTTTGAGAAGAAAGTACTTCTTTGAATTTTGAATATTGTTCTTCTCCTAATTCCGAGTAAGCAAGGGTTTCAAATGGCAGTTCTTCGATGTTACTATATTCAGCTTTTGATTTGTGAACAGCTATCCAGTTAAGTTTTACTATCTGATCTGCTTCCGGTACAAAAGATCGGTAATCATCAAGGTTAAAACCTATACGGCCTTTGTTTACGGTTGCCCATGGATGCCCGTCCATATGATGCTCTATAAGCTGATATCCTGAATCTACTAGCTTATCGGATGGTAGTTTACCTTTAGATTCCAGAAAGGCATCCGCATAAAGGGTATTGTTGGTTTCTTCAATGAAATGTGTTAAAGTAAAAGGTTTTATTCCAAAGGTCTCCTGCATTTCTATAAAGAAAAGCGTTGCACTAATGTTGGTGATTTCCTGTTCAGATTGAAACTTTTTTAGTGATTCTTTATGAATATGCCAGTAATCCATTTTACGATGTTCTCCTTTATATTCATAATATAGATCAGGCTTATCTGTATATAAACGGAAATGCGTGTTCTTTTTATCCGAAGAAAGTATTACCGGTTCAGCCAGTTTTTCGTGCATAAGTTCTGTTATTGCTTTGCAGAGGTATGCCCGGTTTACTTTATTCCAGATATGAATATTTAATACGTCTGTTCCAGGTAGCAGTGCCACCTGATGATTTATTTGTTCTTCTATCATGATATTTTCGGATTTAATATGGTTGAGTATTTTTTTGAACTTTTAATATGTAGCATTAAAACAACAGGTATTGACAATATTGAACATATGGATGCTACTATAAATGGTCCTGCATAGCCATCTGAGGCGACAAGGAAACCGGCTAGTAAGGGGGCTGTCATGTAAGCAATATTCTGTGTAATATGAAGCAGGCTATATGCTCGGGCAGAATCCTTCCCTGAAGTTGTTTCGAAAAAGGATGTGTCTAGGTAAACGAAAATCAGAAAGATAGCCATTCCGAACAGACTTCTCAGCACTATTTCTGAAATCAGAGAGTTGACATAGGTTTGTAGAAACAGCACAACTGATATGCAGAGGATTATACTACAAATAAATGTTGTGTTTTTTACTATTGAACCTTTACCAGCAAGAGGCAGCAGAAATAAGGCAGATAAGCTAGGTATTATGAATAATACTGCAGCCAATGTATAATCAGCCTGTGGAGCATATCGCTCTATGATAAATTCAGTATAAAACGGTCTTATTAAGGTTGACGACAGATAAAACATAAAGGTGATCATACAAATCCATAAAAGCCTTGTTTTATCAAATGAAATAGATTCAGAGGTTGGTTGAAGCTGAATGACGTTCTGTATATCTGTTAATCTAGAGCTTATCCCCATTTGAATAAAATCAAACAGGCCGATAATAATAAACAGGTACTGAACTGAAATCTTATCCAGGATATAAGCACCGGATATCGCAGAGATAATCATTGATAAATGCACAAATATTCCCAGCCTGGTAACTGTTGAAGCCTTGTTTTCACTCTGGCTTATCAGGTATGGATACAAAAGGAGATAACTGCTTTTAAATAAAACCATCAGAATGGAGCATGCATAAAAAACAGAAACATCATTAGTTAAGCCACAATAAATACTGGCTACTCCTGCAATAAACTGAGTCATGCTGAGCAGCCTGAAGAGATTGATGTTTTTAGAAACCCATGCCCAAACTGGGTATGATAACATAAATGTCAGTCGGAGTATACATAAATAAATACCTGTATATTCAGGATCATTTATCCCAAATGTCTCTTTGAATATCTTTGGATAAAAAGGAGCCGGAAGTGACTCTGCTAATGCAGCAAGAAAAGCAATAAGCAAAATCCGGCTATTAAGTTTTTTTTCCGTCATATCGTTGCTTTTATATAACAGAGTCATTCATTACTTCCATAGCAGAGGCTGAGAAGGATTGAAATGCTATTTGTTTTTCAACAGCATATATTTCCTTCCCTGCAATAGTATTGATAATCGTAGCATTTCTGTATGCGCCCATACCCAGGTCAGGAGTGACAAATCCATGAGTATGGAGTTCTGCATTCTGGACAAATATTTCATTCCCCGAATGGTCTATAGAATAATTCCTGTTTACATCAAACCTTCCTGAACTATCCCATTTAATTCTGTCATGAACCGGCCTGATACAGTCAGGAACTCTATACTTATAGCCTGTCGCAAGAATGACTGCATCTGTTTCCAGTTCAGTTTCCTGATCGGTCTGAACATGCCTGAAGGAAAGGGTCTTCTTATTCAGAACAGAAGTAGTGATCGCTTTTAATTCATGACATGGTTTAATGTTAACGGGGATAGGTCCTTCCAGTGTCAGTTGATACAGGGTATCATAAATTTCATTGATCAGGTCATAGTTGATGCCTTTGTAAAGCATGCTTTGCTTATTCAATACATCTGTTCTTCTATCAGGAGGTAACGAATAGAAATGATCCACATATTCCGGTGAGGTGAGCTCAAGTGTGAGTTTGGAATATTCCAGAGGAAAGAGCCTGTCTGGTCGGGTGTACCAGTTCAGTTCCTGTTCTTCAATTGAAATGTTGTGAAGCAGATCATGGAAAATCTCAGCAGCACTTTGTCCGGAGCCTATGATGGTGATGGATTTTTGTTTCAGGATTTCATTTTTTCTAAAGAGGTATTCAGAAGTATGAAAAGTGTTTTCCGGTTTTTGATTTTTAACAAAAGCAGGAATAATTGGAGAGGTGCCCGTTCCGATTACGATACTTGGTGTATGGTAGGTAATTTCTTTATCTGATTTGTTTTCTCTGACGATGACTGTGTATAAGTTTTCATTTTGATCAAATGTAACAGCCTCAACAGTATGACCAAAAACACATTCGGGAAGTTGGCTGCAAACCCATTTGCAATACATGTTGTATTCCTTTCTCAGGATAAAAAAGTCTTCTTTAATGTAAAACTTATAAATCCTGTTGTGCTTTTTCTGATAGTTCAGGAAGCTGAAAGGGCTGCAAGGATCGGCCATTGTAACAAGGTCAGCTAGAAAAGGAACCTGAAGTGTTGTATTGTCAAGCATCATTCCGGGATGCCAGTCAAATTCTGAATTACTGTCAAAGAATATTCCATGGAGGCCCGGTTTATCATGGGTTAAAGCGGCAAGGCCCAGGTTAAACGGACCTATGCCTATACCTATAAAATCGAAATAGTTATTCATTTTCCTGATTTAATGGCATTGATGAATGAACATTGATATTGCAATTAGGAAATCTTTCTTTATACCATTCCCTTGTGCAAAATGTAAGGTTGGATGTTTTGTGAGGCATTGTTATTACCTTCTGAAGTTTGAAGCCAAGTCTTGTCACCAGTATGTGCATCGGTTTGGCATTGATGTCTGCTTCACCAATACATTTTCCTACCTCTGGTTGACTGAAGATAAATTCCATGGTGAGCTGTCCTACCGGCATCGTAAACTTTTTATTTTTATCTGTTGGTGCGATCAGGAGGTGTGCTCCATAGTCACCGGGAAGGGAATTATAATATTTTCCTACTACATCTCTCATCGGCCAGTATGGCTCCAGTGTAAATGTTGGCTCTCCGTTAATCATACCAATAAACCCATTGGAGTGATCAGCATCTTTAAGCATGATGTAGAAAGCTTCCAGATCTCGTATAGGTCCGTCCATTTTCCAGAAAGCTTTCGTATGTTCCTGATTGAACCAGTTGTGAACCATTTCCAGGTCTTTGGATAGATCAAATGGTCTAAGTGTTATTTCAATCCCCAGCTCAGGAAAATCTTTCTTGTAGGAGATACTATTAATATCTGGTTTTATAATATTCTTTGAGAAATAACGGAAAACAAGTGGGTTAGGGTAATCGACATATTCAGCCGGATTTTCAATAGGAGCACGCGCTTCGTCTTTATTACTTAGTGTTGTAAGGAGGTTACCTTTCGCCGTCCAGTCTCTTGTATTAAGAAGGTATTCCACAAGTCCGGTTGTGTCTTCCATCTGAAGGGCTTCCAGCTCTTTAATTAATATCTTAATAAGATGTTCTTCATCTGCAAGTCCATTCGAACCGAATGCGCCGATAATCCCGAATATATTATTGATCAGAAGGTAATAGGTATACTTCGGATGGATATAATCTTCCGGAATAATAGACTGGCTGGCTTCGCCCAGGTCCGGGAGAAGGAAATGTAGTTCTTCTGCTTTTCCAGCTCTGAAAAAGTATCCCTGATTATCTCTGAAGTACAGCTGTTTCGGGAATCCTCTGCTATCCAACTCAACCATGATGTTTTGCTGATGTGCTTCACAGGCAAGTCCAAAACGATTGTATATTCTTATCAGTGGTATCAGGCTTATCTGCAAATACATTTTTAACCAATCTTCAACAAGGCATTCAATAGATTTACCGGTTTTTAATGCTTCTCTTTTAATGATGACAGATAATCGTGCATCCTGATCAAGCAGCCCATCCTGTGTTAATGCAGCAATAGGAGTGACGTTCTTCTCTGCTCCATCTCCTTTTTGGAAAATATTTTTTCTTATTACCGTATTAAAACCTTCTATGAATGCGCCATTCAGATTTTTTACTGCAAAGAATCCAGGGTCTGTTACGAACGTAATTTCAGGAAAATCATCTTTTAATTGCTCTCCCCAGCTTGTATGCATGAGCCTGCTTATATCATAGCCTCTATGCAGCTCTCTTTCAAGATTTACCCGTTCAGAATTGGTTATTTTTACATGCAGGGAAAATTTAAACATGAACTCACTGTATGCATTGTAAACTGTTCTTACTGAAGAGGTGGCCGTGTATTCAGGTCCGCATGGTCCTATGTGAATGAGTTTTCCTGCTTCTATCAGTTCGATTACCTCAGCCTGTTTTAACAAATAGGCTGCTTCCCATGGATGTACAGGCAAAAGTTTTTTGTCATGATGAAAATTGATAAAATCTTTTGCTTCAGCTGAAGTCCTGTGGTTTTCCAGTAAAGCAGTTCTGATCTTTTGGGTGATATCAGTTGAGTAGGTACTCTTCTCCACAACGAATTCCGGATCAGCCAGGAAGTAATGTAACTGGAAGCTATTGCGCATCTCAGGAGTATACAGCGCAAGTTCCTTTCTGCTGAATCCCATTCTGCTCTTTGATACCGGATGAAGCTGATGCCCTAATAGCATTGATTGCTCTGCTTCAATAAATGGTATTGAAAGTTTATTAAGCGCTCCCAAAATATTGTCATGCAAGGCTTCTTCCAGGAAAATAGCAGTATTGGTGATGCTATCATTGATTCTTTCAAGTAATAGTGTTTGGTGAGTGTTGTTGCCTAGTTCTTTTGCTATGAGTGAAAGAAAGGAATCAATGTTTATTTCGGATATAGTATCTGTTTCTGTATGCCTTGCTATCACAGGAAATTTAAATAAATGTCTTCCCGTTGCTGAATAATAGGTCAATGGACAATACACTTCTGTTTTGGATTCAGGAAAAAGAATTTTTATCCATTTGTCATGATTGACCTGTAAGAAGTAATCTCTTAGAGTCAGGTCATACTGCGGAATATAGAAGAATCGGTGCCAGTTTTTGTATTCTCTTAAAAAGCAATTTAAGAGGGCAGTGAAGTTTATTTCTTCTGATATATGCTCAATCTTAGTTATTCTTTGCATAGTCGTGTCCATAGAGTTTTATTTGTGTTAATATATTTTTGATATCATCAATGGTTGTTTCGGGATTTAAAATGGTGAATTTCAGATATACCTCTTTATTCACCTTGGTGCTTGCTATCAGAGCTTTTCCGGATTCAAACATTTTCTTTCGGATATAGGTATTGATGGCATTCAGTGATATATCATTCACTCCATAAGGGTTGTATCTGAATAGAAGTGTACTGATTTCAGGCTGGTTGAGTAATTCAAGCTCTTTGTCTTTTTCTATTGATTTGGCTGTTTGGGAAGCAAGTTTAATGATCGTATCTATATAACCTCCTAATACCTCTTTACCTGTGAGGCGAAGCGTAAACCATAGTTTCAATGCATCGAATCTCCTGGTTGTCTGGATGGACTTGTTCACCTGATTAGGATATCCGTCCTTTTCATGTTCTTTGGGATTCAGATAATCTGCATGATGGGTAATGTGTTCAAATGATGCTCCGTTCCTTACCAGTAAAGCACTGGAGCTGACCGGCTGAAAAAAGGCTTTGTGATAATCAACAGTGACGGAGTCTGCAGACTCAATACCCTTGATGAGGTATTTGTATTTATCAGAAAGTAACAGTCCACAACCATAAGCTGCATCTACATGGAACCACAGCTGGAGCTTCGTTGCAAAAGCTCCGATCTCTTCAAGAGGGTCTATACTTCCGAAATCTGTTGTACCTGCAGTCGCTACAATGGCGATAGGAATATTGCCCGCCTCTTTTTCAGCTTCTATGCATTCCTGGAGGGAATGAATGTCCATCTGATATCTTTTGTTGGTCTTAATAGCTACAATAGCTTGTTCTCCGAGGCCAAGTAAAATAGCAGCTTTGCGCAAGCTGAAATGACTTTTTTCGGAACAGAAAATTCTGAATTTATTTGCCTCTGCAGGTAGACCGTCTTTTTTGACATTCCATTGAAGTTTGTGCTTCAGAAAGTAATCTCTTGCCAGCATCATCCCCATAAGGTTGGATTGAGTGCCGCCACTGGTAAAAACACCATCGGCTAATGCCCCTAATCCAAGTTCTTTACAAGTCCATTCGATCAGTTTGATTTCCATCAAAGTGCCGCCTGCACTTTGATCCCAGGTATCAAGAGAGGAATTTAGTGAGCTTACAATCACTTCTGCGGCAAGGGCTGGTATAAGTATAGGGCAGTTTAAATGCGCTATATACTGTGGCAAATGAAACAGAACAGCATGCTTCGTATATATATCGTCCACTTCAGCCAGAGCTGCGTCAAGATTTGAAAGGGGAGTATTCAGATCAATAGCATCTACCTTAGGCCTTAGCAGAGCAGGAGTAATCCCTGAAAATGGCTTTTGAGCATTTCTAAGGTGATTCGAGATGTATTCGGTAACCTTTATGATGGTCTTTTCATAATGCTGAATATTGGTCTCCTTATGGTTGAATATATTTAAATCGTTTACGCTCGGACGCACAAACATCGTCTGGAGGGTCTTTTTTACCTTTGTAATCATACGCTGAGGATTTTTTTCAAAGGTATTTCTGCTTTAGCTGATCGAATGTGCTATTGTGGACATTTAATAGGCTAAAAAGTATAATATTGGAAAAATGCAATTGTTTTCCTTTTTTCTTTTGGTCTTTTATCTACTTTAAAATCATTTTTATTTTAATTTTATTGACTTTAAAACTTATAATATGCTAAATTGAGTCATTAATTATATTTAGACTAGTTACAAATAACTATAAATTGTACATTTTATGAGAGTTTTCAGTATTCATGATTTTCTTAAAAACCTTCAGGCAATTGGTGCTGCTGTGTATTCCTTCAATCAGCACTATAGCAAGCTTCAGATAAAGAGGAAGGATGTAAGCGGAAATATTTATGGATATCAGATTGACGAGGGAGTAGTTATGGCAATTCATGATCTGGAGATCTCTCAGCCTCTTTGTTTTCCATCATTAAGTCAGGAGGAATATTTTAAAATCAGTTTTTTCATAGAAGGTGATTTTAGGATGACCAATTCTGTTTCAGGAAAATCTCAGGAGATACAGGGTGGGACTTGCAGAGGTTTCTTCTTTCGCAATAAGGGCATCAATCGGGTATATCCTAAAAAGAAAAAAGTTGTTTCTGTCGATCTGGGTATCAGGTTAGGGTTGTTGAAAGAAGTGCTAAAAAAGCTTCCTTCCAGCAAAATCAACATAAAGATGATGCAGCTGATTGATTCATTTCAGAATATCTCCATATTGGGAAGGATTCCACCTAATATCAATAAAATACTAACAGAAATTTTACAGCATAAAGAATCAGATTTCACGCAACTGCTTGTGATCAGGGCCAAGGTGTTTGAGTTGCTGGCAGAGTTGATGAAGTTGTCTGATTCTTTCATTTGGGAGAACAATCAAAGTAACTTTCTTTCAGAAAAAGATCTTCAGAAGTTGTTTAAGGCAAGAGAATATCTGGAAGACAATATCAGTAATCCTCCCACTTTAAAAGAGTTGTCAAAGATTGTTTGTCTGAATGAGTTTAAACTGAAAAAAGGATTTAAAGAATGTTTCCAGTCAACTGTTCACAACTACCTCGTAGATCGCAGGCTTTGTGCTTCCTGTACCTTACTGAAGAGAAGTGATTGTCCTATCAGTCAGATTGCCTATGATATAGGATATCAATGTCCAAGTAAGTTTATTCATTCTTTTAGAAAAAAATTCGGAGTGACTCCCGGTCAGTTCAGAAAACAAAACGGACAACTTGTTTGAGTTGTAAGTATTAAGTTACAAGTTTTAATAAAAGCATAAAGCGGAATGCTTAAAGCACAAAGTATTTAGAGGAGACACATTCTTCTTTATATGGTCAATTTAAAAAATCGGAAGAGGGCATAAAATTTTGACATAGCTCTAAAACGTAAGCTTTACCTTACGTTGATAAAAGCTGCCCTTCTAAAGCTGGTAATGATTATAGCAACATTTTCCTAAAGCCCCCGGAGGGGGTGATGTTTTGTCAGCATAGGGTGTAGCCCTATGCATGATTGGGGAATAGTCCGAATAGGTTGTAACTCCAGAAGGATAGGTTGCAGCTCCATATGGATTTTATAATTATCTATTTTCTGATAAAGAAAAAAAGCCCCTTCATTTCTGAAGCGGCTTTCAAAGTATGGGTTGGTTAAATTTTATTACTGTATCTGCTGTTCATGTTCAATGATAGCAGAAGATGCATTATTATCTTTTCCAAATACTATTATGCTGTAGTGTTTATTGGGGTTTCCTGAAAATGTATTGGGAGCTTCATAAAATATAGTTTTTGCTCCAAGTCTATAGATTAGACCTGACACGTTATACTCCTTAGTATCCTCGGAACCTGATTTAATAGCTCTCCATTGAGCTGCAGCGCCGGCAGTGTATTCTGTAGCTGCACTTGATTTTCCATAAGCTACATATTCGTGGGTACCAGCTTGTGTTCCCCAAAGCTTGTATTGAGGATAATACGCCTGCATGGAAAGGGAATCATCTCCGGATTTGAAAAGATTGACAAATCTGTAAGAGAAGTTTTTTAAAGGATCGCTTACATTATTAAGATCATCATTCAGTACTTCAAGCCTAGGTGATGATGCAGTTCCGCTTAACAGCACAGTGTAGTACTTGTCTTTTTCAATCTTTAAATCAAAAGAATTATTGGAACCTCCTGCTGCAATTGATAATTTCTGATCTCCTTCCGAAACCTTGATATATTTGGAATAGGAACTTGCAGCTACATCAGCAAGGACTTCACTTCCAAATTTAAATTGAGTGTTGCCGGAAGCATCAGAAAGTCCGTTTACAAATAGTATACTAGTATTTTTAGGCAGATTGCTTGGCGCAGGAGTATCCTTTTTCTCTTCAATACATGAACTGAACAAGAATACCTGAAGCGCAAATAACAAAACAATATTTTTTAAAATGCTCATAAATTTTTTTTTACAAAATAAATATGTCGTGTCGCCCGACTGATAGTCCATTCGGTATTAAAAATATGCTGATCGGTATTTTGAAAAATCCTGAATGGCCTATTTTACCTCCTGTTTTTCCTACTTAGCCTGTTCTTATTTGTTGTAATTATGTCATTATTTAATGATCCTACTACTATGTTAAATTATGTAATTCGTCTGTTGATCCTGACAGCTTTTTTATTCTTAGGAAATTCTTCCTTCGCACAAAATTCAATTTCAGGAACTGTAAGTGCAGATGGACAGCCTGTCCCTTTTGCAATACTGGAAGTAAAGAGTGATAACAGCGCTATCTCTAAACAGGCTCTCGCTGATGATAATGGTTCTTTCAGTTTTAATGATCTTAATGATAGTACCTATACGCTTACTATAATGGCAGTGGGCTTTGAGACTCATCAAGAAAGTGTTAAGGTTGGTTCTGTTCTTGTTATTCAGCTGAAGTCAGAAATAATTAAAGAAGTGGTGGTATATGCCGGCCGCATTGGTAAAAGGGAAGAAGAAGTGGTATCCGTTTCTGTATTATCACAAAAGGACCTTCAGCAACAGGCTGCCATCAACAATAATCTTAATGACATCCTTAGTAAAACGACTCCCGGTATTGCACAGAGTACAGAATCTGCAAGCAATTATGGACAGGGTATCAGGGGAAGGGATATGCTGGTGATGCTGGATGGTGTGCCTCAGTCAACTCCTATTCGTAGTGCTTCCAGAGAGTTAAAGTCTCTTGATATATCTTCAATAGGAGAGATTGAAATTGTGAGAGGAGCTACAGCTGTATATGGGCATGGGGCGACAGGAGGTGTGATTAATTTCACATCAAAGAGCCCTGATTTTAAAAGTGATACTATTTGCTTTACGACTTCCGTTTCCGGGAATTCTGCTTTTGTCTTTAACAATGATGCTATTCAGAAAAGAGATCCTTTAGGTGGAAGAGTTTTTCAGCAGGTGATGGGAAAAAAAGGCAGATTTAATTTCCTGGCTAACGGAGCTTATGAGCACATTGGAAAATATTATGATGCCCAGGGCGATCTTATTCCTGTGGATCCTTTAGGACAAGGTGGAGCCGCGAATACCAACAATTTAAGTTTGCTCGGAAAGATCGGTTATGAAATCAATCATAAGTCAGGTGTCGAATTTAAAGGCATGTATTTTAATAGTGTTCAGAAGCTTGGGTTTATAAGTGTAGGTGGTGAATATAGGGTTCAGAAAGCCGGTACACAATACGGAAATGTTTATGACGATCAGTTAGGTACTGCAACAAAAAATCTGAGTTTTACCTTGCGTTATTATAATGAAGAAATATTTAAAAATACTTCTTTTAAAGCTTTAGCCTACATTCAGAATAATTATGCTCGTTTCCCTTACGAGCATTCATCAGCCTATTTCCCTCCTTTAGACAGTCTCAGAAGATCTGCTCAGAGTTATATTTCTTCAGATAAAATAGGAGTGCGAATGGACTTTAAAACTGAACTGCCTAAGTTGATCAGAAGTTCTGTTGCCTATGGTGTAGACCTTGTAGAAGATAATACTTTTCAAAAGCTTACGGATGGCAGGATCTGGGTACCTGGAATCAGACAATATAATCTTGCTCCGTTTTTGCAGGCGAAAATTGTTCCTTTAAAAAAACTTATACTGAGAGCGGGCATCAGGAATGAAACGGTTATCCTGAAAGTAAATGATTACAAACAACTAATATCAGGAGAGATGGTCCGGGGAGGAACGCTTACTTACAACCAATGGCTTTTTAATGCCGGCATTAGATATAACCTGCATCATTTGTTCAAACCTTATATTTCATATGGACAAGGATTTGCTACAACAGAAGTGGGGCGTGAGTTGAGAGGTACTGCAGCTAAAGCAGTAACGGATTTAAAGCCCAGACCTCAGGTGGTTCATAACTATGAGTTCGGTTGGGATATGAGCCTTGGTGATCTTACCGTTCAAACTGCTGTTTTCTACAATACTTCAAAATACGGAGTTACAATCTTCGGAACTTCATTTGATGTTCAAAGAGCACCTGAAAGAATTTATGGAGTTGAATCCGTTGTGGATTATAGCTTAAAAAGATGGCATCTCAATGCTTCTGTTTCTTATTCAGAAGGTAAAAGTGATCCCGATGGTGATGGCATGTTTACTGATTATTTGCTGGGCTCTCGTATCGCTCCTCTAAAACTTACAGGAAGTGTCTTTTACAAAGTATCCAAAAAGACGGATGTTGGTCTTCAGGGACTATACTCTGGCAATAGAAACCGCTTTGAAGGGCAACCTGCGGGTTTTGGAACAGGAAAAGTCACCGATTATTACCTTGTAGATTTAATGGTAAACTATGCTTTGTGGAAAGGAACTATCAGCATGGGAATTAACAATCTTTTTAACAGATTCTATTATCCTCCGATTTCACAATGGGCAGGTTCAGGAAGCAGCTATGTAGCCGGAAGAGGACGTACCATTAATTTCACCTATACCATTAATTACTAGTAATGCCAATCAGAAATATAGATATATTCAAAGTCCATTCGTGGGCAGGAATTATTGCAGGGATTGGATTATTGATCATCTCTCTTTCAGGATCAGTGCTCTGTTTTAAACATCATCTTGAAGAAGTTTTGCATCCTGAATTGTTTAATGCAAAGTACCAGTCAGCCCCTTTAGCTTCTGAATTGTATGCCGGACTAAATAAGGAATATCCGGAATGGTGTGTGACAACCCTTTATTTCCCGCAGAAAGAAAATACCGTTTACAGGGCACATCTGATTCAGAAGGAAAATGCCCATAATAAAAGAAAAGTATACCTGATTCCTGAAACTAAGAAATGGGAGGTGTTGCCGTATGACTTTATTAGTTTTACGGAAGACCTGCATTATTATCTTTTATTACCAAGGTATCCAGGTCTTATAATTACATTTATATTCAGTCTTGGTCTTTGTATAGCCGTTGTTTCGGGAGCTTATATATATCGTAAAAAACTACTTCAGGTTCTTTCATTAAAATTTAGGAATCTCAAGAACTGGCATACTTCCATTGGGATGCTTTCTCTGTTTTTTAATGCACTCATGGGAACCACAGCATTATTGATTACGCTTTCCGGAGTGCTGGGAGGGCCACGAGGCACTTCTTTTTATCAGACAGACATACCTGCGCGTTTCGATCTGGATATGCTTGTCAAGGAAGCGAAAAAAGCCAATCCGGATTCCAATGAACCAGTTAAATATATTTCCTTTCTTTCAGGAAGAACCATGTTTCATTTTCAGCATAATGATGGCAAGAATGGAGCGCTTGGATCTTACCACAGAGTATTCCTCCATCCTGAATCAGGAAAGTTAATTTCTCTTGGGGGAAAAAATGAGACACACTTAATGAGGGCTTTGAATAGCAGCGTTTCATTTCATTTCGGAGATTTTTCAGGATTACTGTTGAATATACTTTATTCAATAGGTGGAGTTCTAATTTCTATTCTTACTATGTCAGGAGGTTTGATTTGGTTGAAAAGAGCCAGGGGAGAGATAAAACCTAAAAAGGTGAAGAAGGAACAAACAAATTTTGAATATAAATTCAGACGATATTTTAAGAAGGGATGTAAAGCATTTGTTTTACTGTTGCCTTTTATGATAGCAGGAGGGGCTGTATGGGGCATTTTTGCAGGAAACATTTTGATAAGTGCATTGTACTTTACAACCTTGTTGTTGTTTCCATTAATCTTTAACTACATCATCTTACTGATCCTTTGGATACCTGTAGGAGTGGCCTTGTTAATGAAAAAGACAAAGGCATATAAGTTTAGAATGTACAATGCAGCATCTGCGGCGCTTTTTGCCGGGGCTTTATGCTGGTATATAATCATGTGGTATTTGAAGTTTTAACCGGAGTATCAGTAAAGCAGCTTTAATAAAAGAGAGATAAAAACAAAAGGGGCATTTGCATGCCCCTTATTGTCTGTCAAAAAAAGTAACCAACTTTTTTTACACCTTGTGAATTATAAAATTCACGACACCCCAAATTGTGAAATCCATAGTATCTGTAATTTCGACAGGCTTTTCAGCATTGTCAGAAAAAAGGTACAGCTTATTTTGATGTTTTCCAACCCTTTTTACAACCATTTCTCCATTAATTATCGCAATAACCATAGAGTTCTGGCCGGGTTCTTCTTTTCTGTCTACAACCAGGAGATCACCATCCGTGACCCCGGGCAACTGAAGTTTGTTACCCTTTATACGAACATAAAACGTCGAGGACGGATTTTTGATGATAAGATTCTCCAGATTTTTTTCTTTTTCATTTTCGGATATTCTTATCGACTGATTTACAGTTTTTTCATTAAAAGTAGCTTCCTCAATTTTTAATGAAATTCTCTGGTCATTTGCAGATACTCTTAGCATGTCCGTTAATAATTTTAGCAAATATATATACGTTTTGCTAAATAATTTAGTTTTGGTGAAAATATTTTTTTTAACTTTGGGCCGTTAAAACAGGAAGCTTTAAAAAGAGAAAAAAACTCATTTCCTGTCTGACTAATAAAAAAACTTCTCAGCTGTCGGATATAAATAAAATTAATTTAACAAAGATTTAATGCTTTTTGCTATCGTCGATATTGAAACAACGGGAGGGTATTCCGAAGGTAACAGGATTACTGAAATTGCTATCATCATAACAGATGGCTATAAGGTAATTGACAAATTTGAGTCTCTGATTAATCCGGGTGTTCCGATTCCGCCCTTTATTACAGGGCTCACTGGGATAGATAATTCCATGACTGATGGTGCTCCGTATTTTGGTGATGTGGCAGAGGAGATTTATGGATATCTGAAAGACTGTATTTTTGTAGCGCATAATGTTAGTTTCGATTTCAACTTTGTGAAGTCAGAACTTGCGGAGGCCGGCATAGAATTAAAGGTTAAAAAACTCTGTACTGTAAGGTTAAGCAGGAAAATATTTCCGGGATTTCCTTCTTACAGCCTCGGCAACTTATGTAGGTTTTTAGATGTGGAAATTGAAAACAGGCATAGGGCAGGAGGTGATGCTGAAGCAACCTATGAGGTGTTTACAAAACTGGTAGCCAGTGATTCGGAAGGGTTTATTATCACGTCTTTAAAAGCCAATTCAAAGGAAACAACGCTTCCTCCAAACCTTGACAAGGAACAGTTTAATAACTTGCCATCTCTTCCGGGTGTCTATTATTTTCACGATGAAAATGGTAAAACTATTTATGTAGGCAAAGCCATAGATATTAAAAAGCGTATTACCGGACACTTTAGTTCCAGAAATTCAGCTGAAGAAAAGCTCAGATTCTTTAATAATATTCATAGTATCTCTTTTGAACTTGCAGGCAATGAGTTAGTGGCTTTTATTTTGGAATCTCATGAGATCAAAAGGCTCTGGCCTCCTTACAATAAAATACAGAAATTCCCTGAAGCCCAGTTTGGTATTTTTTCCTATTATGATCAGAACGGTTATCAAAGGCTCAGTATAGGCAAAGTACAAAAGACTGCTCCTTTGTTTTCTTTTAACTATATGACGGATGCGAGGGATTTTTTATATGCCGCAGTAAGGGATTTTGATCTTTGTCCGAGATTGTCGGGACTTCAGAAAACTAAAAAAGCTTGTGTGGACTATAGCCTGAAAGCCTGCAAAGGTGCCTGTGTCATGGAAGAATCTCCGGAAGATTATAACCGAAAAGTGGAGAATGCCCTGAATGGAATGAAGCAGGAGAAACCTACCTATGCGATTGTGGGTAAAGGCAGATCGCGGTACGAACATGCTGTGGTCCTTGTTGAAGACGGGAAATATCAGGGATTTGGTTTCGTGGAGGATGATACACTGAATCATCTTGATGATTTCAAAAATGTGATAACCAAACAAAAGGAAAGTAAGGATATTCAGAAAATCATTCAGCAATTTGTCGCCAAACAGGAAAAGGGTAAGTTAAAAGGTTATACGTTTATTCCTCTGGCTTCTGATGCTTTTGTTGTAGAATAAGTTTTTTCTCTATTCTTTAATAAGGAAGCAATACGGTATCTATCAGGTTATTATTTTGAGAAGTTTTTATGTAAGTGTGTTGGAAACAAAAAAGTAAAAGGTGTTTTACTCTGTAGATGCATAAGAAGGAAAGTTATTGCACAGCAAAGCATAAAGCAGTGCCTTGTACAGGCACTGCTGTTATTGGAAAGTTATTCGAGACTTCTTATTTTTTCTTTTAGTAGTTCGTTTTCCTGGTTTAATGTTTTTAATTGTTCGCTCATTTCCATTTCTCTTCTCATCATATCTTCCTGAGTAGCACCCAATTCTTCAAGGTTTTGTCTCATCTGTTCTTCCTGTTCTCTCAGCTGTTGAGATTTAACCTGTGTTTCTTCCAAAAGTCTCTTCATTTTCTCGGCAGTCATTGAGTTAGAAAGAGATGCAGCGATGTTTTCAGAGATTTTTAAAAGGAAGTCAATTTCATGTTTGGCAAACAATTTAAAGGATGCCAGCTCTATAACACCGTATATTTCTTCATTGTATTTAAGTGGGAATACAATAACGGATTTAGGTAATGCCATACCAATGCCGGAGCGGATTCTTACATAATCCTCCGGAACTTCCGTTAAGAAAATATACTCCTGTTCAACCCAGGCCTGGCCTGCCAGTCCTTCACCTTTTTTATATCTGATTTTACCGTACTTTCTTCTGTCCCATGCATAGGCTGCAATTTCTTCAATATATTCCTCATTGTTCTCGGTCTGACAAACAAGGAACATTCCCTGATTTACATCAAGATATTTTACCAGAGAAGAAAGGATGGTGTAAGCAAACTCTGTACGGTCGTTGTAATTATTTCTTAACAGATCATTGAACCGGGCATTACCTTCGTTGGCCCAGTTCCTGATCTTGTCTTCTTCCGAAACCTTTTTAAGGTTGTTTCTCATTTTTATCAAGGAGTTTCCAAGAACGTCCTGGTCACTCAAAGGAGAGAAGCTGGCTTCAAAGTTTCCTTTACCAATGTTCTCCGCAAATTCTGTAGTGGCCTTCAGACCGTTGATAAGGGTGTTAATGCCTTTGGCCATTTTGCCAACTTCATCGTTTTTTATGTTTTGAATTGGTTCCGGATGAAGCCCTTTACTAAGATCTTCTGTTACTTCTCCAATTTTTCTGATCTGGTTGAGGACGGTGTTGGAGGTATAAACAGATATGACTACGCATACAATGATGATCAGCATACCGGAGATAAACAAACCATTTTTAAGAGAGCCAAAAAACTCTGCCATCATAAGCTCGTCCTTTTCTTTTTCTGTTTCTTTGATCCTGATAATAATATCCGTTTGCTCCAGAATTTTATTGGCGGTTGGTACTATTGTGGATTCAAAGTCATCAGCGATTAAAGAATCAATGGCAGTGGTGTGATACTTATTATATATGGCTGTTTCAAGGGCCATCAACAGGTCTACATTGTCCATTGCATCTTTCAGCAGTTTTTTAGTTTCATCTTCTTTCCAGAAGACACTGTTTGCCAGTAACTCTTTTTTTAGATGGTGTAAGGTATTGATGTATTCAATACCATTGGATTGGTTTTCCTGCAAGGATGAATAGTTGTATACAAGACTGGAGGTTTTATGTACACTCTGAAGAACCTCAAACCTAAACTGGTTAAGGTTTTGCAGGGATGGATCTTTTTCGTTTAATATCTCCCAAAGCGTTCTTTGTGAGTTATTAATAGCAGAAAGGTTAAAGACACCAGTTAACCCAAAAATGATAATTAGAATGAGGAAACCACCTATGATTTTCTCTCTTATTCCAAAGTTTCTTATTTCCATTGCTTTAAGGGGCTAGTCAATTCTATCTGAATGTTTTTGAAAATATCTTCCGTAAAAGGCTATATAAGCATAGCAGATCAATGCCAGCAGTAGCGCCGCTTTAAAACCTACAGCCGGGCTGGTAGAGGCATATACAAAAGGTATGATTGCTCCTCCCGCTATTCCCATGATCAGTATTGAAGCACCTCTTCCGGTATAGCTGCCTAACCGGTAAAGCCCTGCTGCAAATATTCCTGGAAACATTATTGAGTTGAAAAAGCCGATCGCAGCCAGAGCATACATACTTATCTCATTAGTTCCTACGATTCCAAAGGTCAGTAGTAGTAATGCACCTATGGAAAACAGAAACAGCATCTTACCTCCGTTTACAAATTGTAAAATAAAACCTCCGGCAAATCTGCCGACCATAGCCAATGCCCAGTAGGCATAGATCAGGGTAGCTTTTTCTCCGGACAGGGAAGGATAATACTGATCGATGATGCTGCCAAGGTTGGAGCCTATGGTTACTTCTGCGCCTACGTATGTGAATATACCTAGTGCTGCCAGGTATAAATTTAGTTTTGAGGGTTCATGGTTATCTTCTGTTGTTGCCTGATGTCTGACAAGATCCGGCATTGGAAGAAAGAAGGTTAGTGAACCAAGTACCACAAGAGAAATGGCAATGGTCCAGTAAGGCGACTGAACCGCTATCGCCTGAACTTTACGGAACTCCATGAGCTGTTCTGGGTGTAACAGAGCGAGTTCTTCATGAGTGAGGCTGGCCGTTTCCATAATGAGCAATGCTCCCAGCATTGGTCCCAGTGTAGCTCCCAAAGAATTTAATGCCTGAACAATCGTGAGTCTTGCAAAGGAATTATGAGAGGCACCCAGGTTTACTATATAAGTGTTTGCAGAAATTTGCAACAACGTTATTCCGGATGCAAGCACAAATAACCCAGCCATAAATAAAGAAAAAGAAAGCAGCGTTGAAGCCGGATAGAACATGTAGGCTCCGGTTGCAGCAATTCCTAATCCTATTACGGTTAAGTATTTATATCCTAACAGATCCAGTAAATCTCTTTTATATTCTGATATCAGATAAAATGCCAGCGCAATAAAGAAATAAGTTCCGAAGAAAGTCAGGTTAATTAAATTTTTCTTAAAATCATCCAGTTCAAATATATTATCCAGTTGGGCGATCAGGGTACCGTTCAAAGATGTTAACAGTCCCCAGCCAAAAAATATAATGCTGAAAGCAAATAATGTAGGTTTTTGAAATGGTGGCGGTAGTTCTTGTTTCATTATTATTTTTTAATCAAAATCTCCAAAATTTGATTATGAGCCTCAACGGAAAATTATTCTTCAGGGTTGTGCTAATTGCTTGATTTTGTTATCCTTGATAAGATTATGGAGCCTTTTTGGGAAGAGGATCAGAAAGATCTCTAAAACAGAACAGGTTATCCACATACCAGGCTCTGTACTTTTTTTTTAACGAAAAAATGGGTCTACCCTTGTATAGCGCAGATTTAAAATGGAACAGAACCATTTACCTGCTATTCTGTTAATAAAAAAGAAGATGATATTCAGACAGAAGAAGAAGGAGGGGGTATGGAATTGATATCAAAGATTATTTGTCCTACAGATTTTTCAATCAACTCAAGTAATGCGGTTCGCTTTGGATACGAGCTGTCCAAGATTCTGAAAGCAGAACTTGTTTTGTTTCACTGTGTTGAGGCAAGATTCAAAGATGACCAGGACGAACGAATCTCCCGTAAGAAGGAAAAGGCTTTAAGGGAACTGGAAATTATTGCTGACGGACACCGGATTCGGGATAAATATGGTAATGTATCCATCTCAATAGTAGTGTCGTCAGGAAATCCTGCCAATGAAATTATAAAAACAGTTAAGCCAAGAGAAGGGAATCTGGTTGTGATGGCCACAAAGGGAGTTTCCGAAAGATATGCCCCTTATAGTCGTATTACTTCAGAAGTTATAGAAAGAATTTGCTGCCCGGTATTAGAGGTTCCTCCAGGTACAACTTATCAGCCTATCCGGAGAATTGTATATGCAAGCGATCTTTCCGGGGAAAATGAAAAAGAAGTGGTGGATTTTGTGGTTGAACTGGGAGAGGCGCTTCAGGCAACAATAAACTTTCTTACAATCCAGGATGAAGAAGTAACATCTAATGCCAATGACCTTATTAGTTATGGCTATAATAATTTTCTTATGAAAAGTGATACTGACAATGCAGCCTTTTTTGTCCTGGAGAAAAAAGACCTTATTGAAGGAATTAATGACTTCTCAGAAAGACAGGGTGCTGATCTGATTATAATTTCTCCTGATCATGAAAAACTGTATGACAACTTTATGGAGGAAAGCAATACGCATCAGCTGGTAAATAAAACAAGATTTCCGGTATTGGTTATGCATAAAAACAAAGAATGTTTAGTGATAGCTTAATCTATAAACTATGGTTGTAATAAATAATAAATCCATGGGAATGGAACAAACAGGGGTGAAATCTTCCGTTGCCGGAATAGAGCAGATGGGTATTACCCAAGCCAGACATATCTACTGGAACCTTTCTCCTGCAGAACTGGTAGAGCATGCAATCCGAAAGGAAGAGGGGATCCTGACCAACAGTGGTGCTCTTGCCTGTGATACGGGGCGATTTACAGGAAGAAGTCCGGAGGATAAGTTTTTTGTAAAAGATGAATTGACAAAGGATACTATCGACTGGGGGCCAATTAATCATCCTATTGAAGGAAAATACTTTGACAGGCTCTTGATTAAAATGACAGACTTCTCGGAAGGGAAGGAGTTGTTTGTAAGAGATGCTTACATCTGTGCGGAAGATACTTATAAAAAGTCACTCAGGATAATTACAACCAAAGCCTATCATAATCTTTTTTGTTATAATATGTTTTTAAGGCCTCAGGCGTCTGAGCTTCAGAATATAGATCCGGAATATACCATTCTGTGTTTTCCTGACTTTGAAGCGAACCCTGAAACTGATGGAGTGCGCAGTAAAAATTTTTCTGTCACCGATCTTACACGAAAGATCGTGTTGATAGGTGGTACAGCGTATACAGGAGAAATTAAAAAGTCTGTCTTCTCAATATTGAACTTTGTACTTCCACATCATCATAAGGTGTTATCCATGCATGCATCTGCAAATATTGACAAAGACGGAAAGGTGGCTGTATTCTTCGGACTTTCAGGAACCGGAAAAACTACTTTGTCAGCCGAACCTGATAAGTTACTGATAGGGGATGATGAACATGGCTGGGATAATAATGGGGTCTTTAACTTTGAAGGCGGGTGTTATGCAAAGGTTGTAAATCTTAGTGCAACAGCCGAACCGGAGATTTATGGAGCGATTAAGTTTGGATCAGTACTGGAAAACACAAGATGTTATCCTGGTTCCAGAGAAGTGAATTATTCGGATAGCAGTGTCACGCAAAATACACGAGTGTCTTATCCTATAGAGTATATTCCTAATGCTGTGCATCCTTCTAAAGGCGGTTTGCCTGCCAATATTTTCTTTCTTACGGCAGATGCTTTCGGGGTATTGCCTCCGATATCAAAGCTAACCGCTTCTCAGGCGATGTATCATTTTATTTCCGGTTATACAGCTAAAGTAGCCGGTACTGAAGAAGGAATCAATGAGCCTGTGCCTGTATTCTCCGCGTGCTTCGGTGCTCCGTTTATGCCGTTACATCCTACCGTATATGCTAATATGCTGGGGGAAAAGATGAAAAGAAATAAAGTGAATATCTGGCTTATTAATACAGGTTGGACAGGAGGGCCATACGGCACAGGGTCCAGAATTAAACTAAGCTATACAAGGGCAATGATCACCGCAGCAATAAATGGGGCCCTGGATCAGGTTCATTTTGAAAAAGAACCATTTTTTGGATTATTGGTTCCGGAACAATGTCCGGGAGTACCGAAAGAGATTCTTCTGCCTTATACTACCTGGGAGGATAAGGAACGTTACACAGTAACAGCAAAGAAACTGTCTGATGCGTTTGTAAAGAATTTTGAAGTATTTGAGTCTTATGCCAATGAAGAGATTCTTGCAGGAGCACCGGTAAGTTGATACAACAATAAAAGTTGTACCAATTAATAAAGGAATGTCCGGTGCTTTTTAAGAACCGATTATAGGCATTTAAGGTTAGGATAGCTTTTTTAAAAAGGTTGTTGTTTAAACATTTATTAATTATTGATCTTATCTAAGGTTAAACAGGATTTATTTGTTATTGTTGAAATAAAATTATGTGGAAAAATAGTTCTGAACAGGATTATCTTTTATTTTTATCTTTCGTAAAAAGATAAGTCAGGATGTGTAATAAGAAGGTATTTGTATTGATGGCATTGAAGGCAGGGAGTCGGAACTACTAGGTAGGTAAAAGTAAATGAAGCTCTTAAGTATTACTGAGTTATATATAGTCGAGGTTTAGTGTTCATCTCTGGAGCAACCTGGAATAAAAAGCATTACTTAACCTAATTCAATACTGCTATGAAAAAGATATCCTACCTCATTCTGCCCTTCTTTTTTTGTGCAATATTTCTTTCATGTGACTCCTTTATTAAAAAGACTTTTTTTTCACCTTCTCATTTAAGTAATAGTAGTACACTTTCAGAAATTAACAACTACGATCATCAGGAATGTATTGCATCCCTTGAGTGGTTTGATACATTAACAAACTGGCAAAACAGAATGTTTGACCCCTCAGATGAACTGGAAGGGTATATTCAGTATTCGGCTCAGATATCCCATGGTATTGGAGAGTATGGTCTTCTTACCTATCTTAATAAAAAAGATTCTACCTTCATAATGATTTTTGCAAGAACGGCAGGTGATATGGTATGTGAAGTAAAAGGGGTAAAAAGACTGATCGTACAGGACAAGGATGTTTTGTTTGAAACCTTATGTCGGACACAGTGTAATTTTGAAGATCCTGCCACAAGCATGATTAAAATTGATAAAAATGGCAATGTTAAAACCATCCGTTCCTGGATTGTAGACAGGACGAAAGGGAAGGTTTACAAGCTTAAAACTTCAAAAGTTGATTGCGCCGAAGCCTATTATACGGATTATGATTAAAAAACACTTTGTTGTAATAGTTATAAAAAAATTTTATAAGCATGATTTTAATTGTACCTTTGTGATTAGAAAGAAGAGTAGTCTTGTATGATTTTCAGAAAGTTGCAAAGGATAGCAATTGTTCTTGCCGTGTTAGGGGCAATAGGAATCCTAACAGTATTTTTTAACAGGCATACCCTGGCGAATTGGGCTCTGGACAGAGTTAAGGAAGAGTTCAGAGAAAATTATCAGGCAACCTTCGCATTCAATTCTGTTGCTGTACACGGACTTTCCGGATTTAGTGGAAAGGATTTTTTTATTGTGCAGGATAATAAGGATACGCTCATTAAAGCAGAAGCTCTTTCATTTGAACTGGATTGGTATCATACCCTGGTAAGAGGATTAAAATTTAAATCGTTCTCTATAAGAGATGGGTATTTTCACCCCGTAAAAAAGGGTAAGGAAGACAATTATTCGTTCTTAATAGAAGACGACGATAGCAGTGTTCATTCTGATTCAGCAGAAACGTTCCTGGGGAATACCCTTAGAAATTTCCTCTCGGCTTCCTTTGATATCCTGCCTGCAAGATTAAAAATATCCGGTCTGAACTGTATCGTTGCAAAGGATGACCAGGAATATCGTTTCAGAATTAATAAATTCTCCTTGTTTGATAACAAGTATACGTCTTCAATTGAAATTTCGGAGACAGGCCAGACGGTGGTCTTGGAAAGACAGGTAGGCAAGCGCACAAAGATAAACTGGTGACAGGTAGGGAATATAAGTTTTTTTTAAAAGCTTCTATTATACTGATGGAGTACGCCGAAACTTTTTTAATTCTTTAGTTTAGTAAATTTTCCTTAAAGGACTTACTCCTTTAATTTTCTTAATGCTTCATTAACAGCTCTTAAAGAGCTGTCTGTTAACGTCAGTAAACGTTTACAATTTTTTACTTCAGTTCTTTTCCCTTTATTGAGTCTGGTCGGGCTACAGGCATTCTGTCTTCTGATTCTGGTTTAGCCACCGTTTTGGTATCGCTGTTCGACTCCGGAAGTTTAGTAGGGATGGAGTCTTTCTGAATTGTAGAGTCACTTTGCAATAGTGTTGTATCTACAATGTCGGTTCCGGTATCAACAGTTGTAGAAAAAACTTTTTCAGTCTTCCGCTCATTGCATCCCTGAAAAATTATACCTAATATGAACAGGCCCAGTCCGATGTGTCTCATGCTCTTTTTACTTAAAGAACAATAGGGAAGTGAGATTGTTTCAACCTTATAGGGAGCTTTTAATTATTGAATTCATGGAAAAATTGTTAAATCAGCTCAGGTATATAAAGGTTGCAGCAGTATGTATGTTCTTTGCGTTGTGCGGCAATCTATTCAAAGGTGATGCCCTGGTTAGCTGGTATAGTCAACTTAAATTACCATCGTTTACACTACCTGCATTATATTTTTTTGCAATGGGATTTGTCTTTTACATCATTTGCGGAATAGTACTTTATAAGCTGTTTTCCGAAGAAAAGAGTAAGAATGAAACGTTTGTACTTATTGCCATGGTCATTTGTATGATGGCTTATTATACCATCTGGGATCTTGTATTTTTTGGATTAAAAAGTCCTATGGCTGGCCTGGTTGCTTATATTCCCTTTACATTATTGGTGTTTTATATTTTTTACAGAGTAGCACGATTGTATCCGGTAGTAGCAATAGCATTTCTTCCGTTTATTGGCTGGCTTGGATATGCTTTCTTCTGGCTTATGAGTTTGTATTTATTAAATAAATCCTGATGTAATTTCATCAGGATTTATTTCTCTTGCCATGGTTAAGCCTGGTACAACTTTTCATAATATTCTGTAACCATTCTGTCCGAATCGAACTGAGGATATACGTCGCACATGGCTTGTTTCATAATGGAGGTCCATTTTTGTGGATCTCTGTAATAAGTAGGGATGATTTCGTTTTCCAGTACCCTGAGTAGTTCCCGGTTATCCTGATCGTCTCTTTGTACCCAGGAATCGGTTGGGAGTGTTTTTATTACAAAGCTGTTTTCACCATGTCTGGCAAATTCAGGAAACCATCCATCAAGGATGGAAAAGTTTACCGATGCATTCATGGCGGCTGTCATACCGCTTGTTCCGGAAGCTTCTCTGGGAGGTATGGGATTGTTTAGCCACACATCAGAGCCTTTCTTCAAAAGTGCGGAAAGTTTCATCTCATAGCCTGTAAGTATGGCACAGCGCTCAAATTTTTCCACCGTATGGTTGATATGATTAAATATATCGATACCAAGCTTGTCTTCCGGGTAAGGTTTTCCTGCCCATATAACCTGTATAGGTTCATGCTTTCGGTTGACCAGCTCAAGGAATTTTTCGTAATTGTGCAGTAAGAGGTGTGCCCTTTTATAACCAGCAAAGCGTCTGGCCCAGACAAGCGTCAGAACATCAGGATCAAGAATCTTTCCTGTCTGGTCTGCAACCTCCTTAAACAACTCCCGCTTTAACTCTTTCTTGCGTTTTATCAGCAGTTCGTCGTCATTGTTTTTTATGGCTTCCTCAAGGACATCGTCTTTCCAGAATTTTTTGTTTTGGGCATTGGTGATGTGAATGATAGGACATACTCCCTCATTTCCCTGCCACATAGACTGAGCTACTTTAGCATGGATTTGGGATACTCCGTTAGCTATTCTGGATAACCGTAATGCGGTAAGAGTATAATTTAAGGTATCTCCGCTTATTTTGGCTATTCTTTTTACCTCCTCAAGAGGAATGCAGTGAAGAAAACTCATCTCCTCCAGAAGGGCTAAAGAATGCTCTTCGTTACCTGCAAGTTCCGGTGTGTGTGTGGTAAATACTACCCGGTTTCTGACCGCATCTTCATTCCTGTATTTGGAATAAAGATAAAATACCAGTGGAAGGGCGTGCCCTTCATTCATGTGGTATACTTCTGGTTCGGAACCAATAATATCCAAAAGCTTGGCACCTCCGACACCCAACACTATGGATTGGGCAATCTTTGTAGCCAGGTTGGAGTCGTATAGTTTTTGGGTAATGGTTCTTGAAAGGTAGTCGTTTTCGGGTATATCGGTAGAAAGCAAAAATAAAGGAGCTGTTCCGAATACCTCAGGAGGCAGAAAGTATGCTTTTACATTTACTTTGGAATCATGAATGGTTATAGGAAAAATGATACCGGTATCTTTCAGAAATGAATATTCCTTTCTTACAAACTTAGCCTCCATATAATGATCCTGATTCCATACCTGATCATAATATCCGTATTTCCATAATATTCCTATCCCGATCAGATTTTGTTTAAGATCATAAGCGCTTCTTAGATGTGAACCGGCAAGAAAACCCAGTCCTCCTGAGTAGATCTTTAAGGATTGATCAATAGCAAACTCCATCGAGAAATAAGCCACCCTCTTGCTGAATTTCGGGTCTATTTCATACGGATGAAGCTTGTTTAGAAAAGTTCCATGCATAGATTTTTCTTTTAAGTAATCAAACTAATAATTCAACAGACTGCGTTTTGTTTCTTTACTATGAAACGATCAGACGGAAAATATAAAAATAAGTTGTCAATTTCAGGAATATCGGCCCCTGTCTTTTTTACCCCTTATATCTTATCCGATTTTAAAACCGGATGGTTCCTGTTTGTGTGTATGATCTCTTTTAGATAAAGGGCGTTCAGGGGGGCATATGCATTTTGATCATTATCAAAATAGATGTATACATCTTTCTCCTCTTCAGCCCATCTCATGCACCGGTCGGCCCAGGTACGAAGCTGGTCCCTTGTATAATCTCCCGAGTATTTTTCCTCAGGGCCATGTAACCGGACATAGACAAAATCGGCGGTAGTAATCAGGGGAGAGCTGTGGTGGTCAAGTTCGTAGATACAAAAGGCACAATTAGTTTCCTGTAAAAGACGGTATACGTTTTCATTGTACCAGGTCGGATGACGAAATTCGAAGGTATAACGAAAGCCTTGTGGCAGAGCAGCGATAAAGGTTTCCAGTCGTTGTATGTTCAGCTTCATGGTTGGAGGAAGCTGAAACAAAACAGGGCCAAGTTTTTCATTTAAAGCAATGATGCTGTTCATTAGGTTGCTAATCCCTTCAGAGGGAATAAGACGTTTACTGTGCGTTATATACCTGCTTGCTTTTACACTGAATAAAAAATCCTTAGGGGTATTGGAATACCAGGTTGCAAATTGCTCATTGGATGGAAGTCTGTAAAATGAATTGTTTAATTCAGTTGTTTCGAAAAAGGTATGATAATAGCGTAATAAATCCTTTGAGCTGATGTTCTTAGGATAAAATTTTCCTATCCAGTGTTTATAGTGCCAGCCGGAAGTACCTACATAAATTTTCCCTTTGGTTCTGACCATTGTTTTTTTATTAAAACAATCCTCCTTTCCTTATTAATTCCTTTAGCTGATAAGTATCAGTTTTTTCTTTATGGATGGGCCTAAACAATAGCTCATTGTGTAGGTTTAGGCATTTATGAGAAAGAATAGTTTAACAGGGACAATCTCTGCTTTATGGGGATTCCTATTTATTGGTTTTGCCATAGTTCAGTTAAATGATCCTGATCCTTTTATTTGGATTTCTATCTACTCGGTTGCTGCTTTGATATGCTTTTATTCCGGTATAAAGAGAATTTCCATGTTGGTTCTTTTGTTATTCACCTCTTTATTCATATCGGGAGGGGTTTATCTGTGGCCTCCGGTGTATGAGGGGATAACCATGCCTATGGAATACAGCGTAAATATAGAGCTGGCAAGGGAAGCCATGGGCCTTTGGATATGTGCCATCGCGATGATTAATCTGATGGTACTTAACTGGGTTTTTGTGAGGCGTTTAAAAACAGTTAAAAGAAGAGTTCATTAAAAAAGAAGCTATACGATAACTATATATGAATAACTCTTTTTCGATACGGGAAGTAAAGACTGCAAGTCATTTTATAGAACGAAAAATTGCAGAGGCTATAACGGAAGAGCAATACAGATGGTATATGGAGCAATTGGAGAAGGTGAAGTCTGGTGTGTATAGAACCATCTATTTCGCATTCAGTAAAGTATCTACGGTCTTCGGTAAACGTATCCCTGCAGTAAATGAACACGACTTGCTGGAAACGGTCATTATTAGAAAAGGATGGAACCCTTCTTCCTGGACAGTTTCTGAATACATCAGAATAAAGATGCTGATGGAACTTACGTTCTTAAGCGCTGAAGAATTTCTTAACCTGCTTAAAAATATTTTTGGTACCGCTGACCTGGATGAACGAGTAGCTATTTTGAAGGGACTGGCATTGTTCCCTTATCAGGACAGGCTGGTAGAAATTGCTTCGGAAGGTGTACGGTCCAACTCTCAATTGTTATTTGAAGCGATAGCTTTAAAAAATCCATTTCCCAGTGATTACTTTAATGAAGCCCAATGGAATCAGATGGTGCTGAAAGCAGCCTTCATCAATTGTCCGCTCGGAGAAATCTTTGGTTTGGAAAGACGTGCCAATGCTGCGCTTACCGATATGGCTATTGATCTGGTACACGAAAGGAAGGCGGCCGGAAGGGATATTACTCCTGAGATCTGGAGAATAATAGCTCCGTTTCTTTCTGCAAAGTATATAAAGGAGGTACAGGCACTTTTTGAGGAACGGGATCCCATACATCAGGAAACTGCTGCTCTTGTTTGTTTTACCAGCAATACAGACGAGGCCATTAGGATGCTCCGGGAGTACAGACCAGATCTGCATGATAAGATGTTAGGAAATGAATTGTCATGGCAGGATATCACCAATAAGTGGAATAAAATGAAATTACAGGAGTTTTAATTTATATAGATACTATGAAACGATTTATAGATCCTCATGTCCATATGATTTCAAGAACAACGGATGATTATCAGAGAATGGCAGAGGCGGGAATTGTAGCGGTGATAGAGCCCTCGTTTTGGGTCGGACAGCCCCGTACAGAAGCAGGATCATTCAAAGATTATTTTAGTGGCCTCATAGGTTGGGAACGATTTCGTGCCAGTCAGTTTGGGATTATGCACTACTGTACAATAGGTCTTAATTCCAAAGAAGCCAATAATCAGCAGCTGGCGGAAGCTGTGATGAATATTCTGCCGTTGTTTTTGTGTAAAGAACGTGTTGTCGGGGTCGGAGAAATCGGATTTGATGAACAAACTCCACTGGAAGAGCATTACTTCAGGCAACAACTGATTTTATCTAAAGAGGTCTTGTTACCCGTACAGATTCACACTCCTCACAGAAATAAGAAGAAGGGTACACTCAAAAGTATGGAAATATGCCTTGAACATATGATTGATCCGTCCTGGGTCGTAATAGATCATAACAATGAAGAGACGGTTAAGGATGTTCTCGATCGTGGATTCTGGGCTGCTTTTACCATCTATCCGCATACCAAAATGGGTAATGAGCGAATGGTGGAAATAGTAAAGAAATATGGCAGTGAAAGAATTATCATCAACAGTGCAGCAGATTGGGGAATAAGTGATCCTTTGGCGGTACCTAAAACAGCATTGCTGATGGAAGAAAAAGGTATTGCTCAGAAAGATATTATGAAAGTTTGTTATTCCAATGTGCTGAAAGTATTTGGACTGAGTGGCAAAATACAGGAATCAGACTGGCTAAATGCAAAAGAAAGTAGTGCCGCGACCTATAACGGCAATTCGGTGTTGAGAGGTGATCAGAAGTTGAAAAGTCTGACCGATAAGTCTTTATCAAAAAATGATCACTCAAACATAATTGTCTGATGGGAAAGTTACAGGCGTATATTACAATTGCCAGGCCAGCAAATGTTTTGTCTTCTGCTGCTGATGTTATAGGGGGAGCACTGATTGCTACTGCTGCAATAGAATGGCTGGATGATACGTCTTTGCTTCTGAAAGCATTTATGCTAGTCTTGTCTACAGCCTGTCTGTATGCTGGAGGAATTGTTTTTAATGATGTCTACGATTATGATATCGACCGTATTGAGCGTCCGGAGCGTGTCCTGCCTAGTGGTAAGCTGACTATGAAGGAAGCCAAACGCTTTGGTGCAGGGCTTTTTATTTTAGGAGTGTTTTTTGCACTGTTGGTATCTTTTTCCAGTGCTGTATTAGCCCTGTGTATTGTACTTGCTGCTTTTACATACGATGCGAAAGCGAAGCATTCGGTAATTTATGGCCCTTTGATGATGGGAATCTGCAGAGGGCTGAATATGTTACTTGGAATTTCCATTTTAAGCAATAGTATCATTCAACACGTTTATCTGGCTTTCGTTCCGTTTTTTTACATAATTGGTATTACACTTATCAGTACATGTGAAACAGGAAGAATAAAAAAGAATATTCTGGATGCCGGGTGTTTCTTTTACCTTCTCGCCTGTTCGGGCCTGATAGCTATTCTTTACATCAAAGGCCTGTCATTGATGAGTATACTTCCGTTTTTGCTGGGATTTCTTATTCTTACCCTGATCCCGTTGATAAAAATGCAAATGAAAGTTAACTATGGTATTATCCGACAGGCAGTGAAAAATGGCGTAATAGGTATTGTTCTGCTGGATGCCACGATGGCTGCAGGATATGCAGGCCCTGAATGGGCACTTATTATACTGGTTTTACTTCCTTTGTCTATGGCGCTCTCCAGGTATTTTGCCGTTACCTGAATATACGGGAGGCTTTCTTGAATATCGAATATTGATTAGTACAATCCGAAGTGGTCTCTTGTTCCATCAATCATAGCGGTTAACGAAATAGTATGAAAAGTTTGAAGCAATCGTTTGTTGTTCCATTCACCTATAGTGTGTTTTTTACGGAAGGTGTATTTGATGAAAAGAATCACATCTTAAAGGGCATAATAAGCCCGTCCACTGAAGAAAAGATACTGGTAGTAATGGACGAGAATGTTGTTCGTAAAATACCAGACCTGTTACCTCAAACACATACGTATTTCCATAAAAACCTTGTCGGACAGCTCACGGAAGTTTTGGTCCTTCCGGGAGGGGAAGCTGTGAAGAATGATTTGGCAGGAGTAGGGAAAATTATTGAAGCTATTGACAGAGGAAAGCTGTCGCGGCATTCTTACATCATTGCTGTTGGAGGAGGTGCTTTACTGGATCTGGCAGGATATGCTGCATCAATAGCTCACAGAGGTATTCGCCTCATCAGAATTCCCACAACCGTTCTGGCTCAGAACGATTCCGGGGTAGGGGTTAAAAATGGCGTAAACTATTTTAATAAGAAAAATTTTCTTGGATGTTTTGCCCCCCCATTTGCTGTTGTTAATGATAAAAAGTTTCTGATGGCATTAGGGCAAAGAGACTGGATTGCAGGCATAGCAGAAGCCATTAAAGTTGCTTTAATCAAAGATGAGGAGTTCTTTTATTTTATTAAAAACAATGCATCTGCACTTGTCGCAAGGGATATGGAGGTGATGCAGGAAGTAATATACCGGTGCGCTGAACTTCATATTCAGCATATTGGCAGAGAAGATCCATTTGAACGTGGTTCCTCCCGTCCATTGGACTTCGGGCATTGGGCTGCTCATAAACTCGAGCAGATGGATGGCTACAAAATACGACACGGAGAAGCTGTTGCGGTCGGTATGCTGCTGGATGCCACCATTTCTTATCAGAGAAATTACATCTCTCAGAAAAGCTGGCAGCAAATAGTTTATTGTATCAATCATTGTGGTTTCAGAGAAGTTATAACGACTTATCTGCCTTTTTTAATTCATAACTGTTCTGAGTTGGAGAAAGGCCTGCATGAATTCAGGGAACATCTCGGAGGACGGTTGACCATTATGCTTCTGAGTGCTATAGGAAAGGGAAAGGAAGTGAGCCGCATCGAAAGAGATGAGCTATTAAAGAGTTTACACTATGCCAATTCTTATTACCAAAAAAATGAAATAAGCCAGTTATGACTTTTAAAAAAGGTTTTCATTTGACGTACTGTACTAATATTCATCCCGGTGAAACCTGGGATGAAACGTTTGGAAATCTGAAAGAGTACATTCCCTCTATCAAAGAAAAGGTGAATCCTGGCCGCCCTTTTGGTATAGGGCTACGACTGTCTGACATAGCTGCCAGGGAATTACTTGCAAATGATAATCTTTTCAGGTTTCGTCAATGGCTTGAAGCGAATGGGTTATATGTCTTTACCATCAATGGTTTTCCCTATGGTGGCTTTCACAGAACAATAGTGAAAGATAAAGTACATCTTCCTGACTGGAACTCCCGCGAGCGAATCGAATATACGGCACGGTTAATTAAAATACTTAATATCCTGTTGCCTCAGGGGGTGGAAGGAGGCATCTCAACGTCTCCTGTTTCCTACAGGCATTGGTTTAAAACCAATGAACAGATGGATCATGTTTTGAGAAAGGCTGCATTCCACTTTGCCGTGGTAGTGGAATACTTAATGCAGGTAAAGAGCGAAAGCGGTAAGGTAATTCATCTGGATATAGAGCCTGAACCGGATGGCATTGTTGAAGATACCAGAGGGATGATTAACTTTTACAACAACTGGCTGTTACCGGTGGGGGTAAAATACCTTTCTGAAATTAGAAAAGTGAGCACTCAGGAGGCAGAAGCTGCCATCAGAGAACATATCAGGGTTTGTTTTGATGTATGTCATGCTTCTGTAGTATTCGAAAATCCTGTGGAAATGCTTATGCGGTATATGAAAGAAAAAATCAGAATAGGTAAGATTCAGTTAAGTGCGGCACTTAAGTTCAGAACAGCGGGAACAGACCTTAAAGACCTTACCTCAAAACTACGGTCCTTAAGTGATAAAATTTACCTTCATCAGGTTGCAGGTATGCATCAGGGCGAAATCAAACGGTATAAGGACCTTCCGGATATGCTTAATGAGAAGGAGTTTACTGCATGTGAAGAATGGAGGATCCATTATCATGTGCCTCTGTTTCTGTCAACATATGGTATATTGGAATCGACACAGGAAGATATACTGAATGTTTTTCAGTTGCTGCAACACCAGTCGGTAACGAATGCCCTGGAGATTGAAACGTACACGTGGAGTGTGTTGCCCGATGAAGTAAAGATGGATTTAACAGAATCTATTGTGAATGAGTTTAAGTGGGTGCTTGATAGTATGAAAGTTCAATATCAGAATCTATGGATAAAGTAGTGGTGATCAATCTTGTAGCGTTGTCCTCAAAGCTGCTTGGCGATGCTACTCCTTTTTTGAAGGAGTGGGCTTCCGGAAAAAAGAATGTGTCGGTAAGACCGGCGTTTCCCGCTGTTACCTGCACAGCACAAAGCAATTACCTGACAGGGAAGCATCCGGATGAGCATGGCATAGTAGGAAATGGCTGGTATAGTCATGAGGATTGTGAAGTTAAATTCTGGAAGCAATCGAATAAACTTGTCCGGGCCGAGAAAATATGGGAAACTGCCAGGAAGATTGACGCTGATTTTACCTGTGCCAATATGTTCTGGTGGTATAATATGTATTCCACCGTTGATATCTCCGTAACCCCAAGGCCTCAATATCATGCAGACGGTAAAAAGATTCCGGACGTTTATTCCAACCCCTCAGAGCTTAGATCTTATCTGCAGAAAAAACTCGGCACCTTTCCCTTGTTTGATTTCTGGGGTCCTGCCACCTCTATCCGATCCAGTAACTGGATTGCAGAAGCTTCAATGCTGGTAGATGGTATCTTTAATCCTACGCTCACGTTAATTTACCTTCCACACCTGGATTATTGTCTACAGCAATTCGGCCCGGAAGATCCTAAGATTAAGCCATACCTGAGGGAGTTGGATGAATTGTGTAAAAAACTGATTTCTTTTTATGAACGAAGAGGGGCTAAGGTGAATATTATTTCGGAATATTCCATTTCCAGGGTGTCCAACCCTGTTCACATAAATCGAATCCTGAGAGAAAACGGGTATCTGAAGGTAAGGGAAGAAAGTGGAAGAGAACTGCTGGATGCCGGAGGGTCAAGAGCGTTTGCAGTGGCAGATCATCAGGTGGCCCATGTTTATCTCAATGACAGCTTTGCGAAAGAAGAGGTTAAAAGGCTCCTTGCTTCTTCTGAAGGAATTGATGTTGTTTTAAGCAATGTCGACAAAGAATTATTACACATCCATCATGAAAGGGCGGGTGATCTGATTGCTGTAGCGGATAAGATGTCATGGTTTACCTATTACTATTGGCTGGACGACCATAAAGCACCGGACTTTGCGAGAACAGTAGAAATACATAAAAAGCCGGGATATGATCCTGTAGAGTTGTTTTTTGATCCTGAAATTAAATTTTTACAAACAAAGGCTGCATTAAAATTACTGAAGAAAAAGATGGGGTTCAGAACTCTTATGGATTTTATCCCTCTGGATGCTTCCCTGGTAAAGGGTTCACATGGCAGAGTTCCTGATGCGATGCAGGACTGGCCATTGCTGATAACAGGTGAAAATTATAAATGTCCTGATTCTATCGAAAGTACCGGGGTGTACAGAGTCATCCTGGATCAGGTTTTTTCGAAAGTACCGTATTCGTGAGAAGCATTGGAAACTGGAGCAAAGAAGATTGGTGATGGATAAACAGATAAGTTTCAGTAAGAAATGTTTAAGCTATTATAGTACAACCTGTTTGTATTTTTTATATTACGTCAATAAATAAGTTTGCTTTTTGCTAATGTGCCTCCCGATTTCCCGGACCTTTTTCGGCGTATGGAAACATATAGTTGACTTTCCGGTAATTCATTTAACGTCTGTAATAGAAGTCTATATTCATCAGTATATAGAGGGAAACTGTTTCTGATTAATAAAGTTTTTTTACTATGAGTTTATTACAAAATTTTACCAAAAGGGCTTTTTCAAACATTAAATATGATCTTCCTGCAGGATTGGTAGTATTTCTTGTTGCATTGCCATTATGTCTGGGTATTGCGCTGGCTTCAGGGGCACCACTTTTTTCAGGTATCATAGCAGGAATTATAGGAGGGGTGGTAGTGGCATTGCTGAGTGGTTCTCATATGAGTGTAAGCGGCCCCGCAGCAGGACTTACAGTGATTGTCTTAAATGCAATTACAGAAGTAGGCTACAATGCATTTCTTTTAGGTGTTGTTATTTCCGGAGGGGTTCAGATTATTTTGGGTTTTATGAAAGCTGGATCTATTAGTCTGTTTTTTCCATCATCGGTAATTAAGGGAATGCTGGCAGCAATAGGTATTATTTTAATCCTTAAACAAATCCCTCATGCAATAGGCTATGACGTGGATTATGAAGGAGATTTTTCATTTAGTCAGTCGGATGAGGAAAATACCTTTACAGAGATTTTAAAGGCGATGCAGTCATTAAATAAAGGCGCTATTATTATCTCCTGTCTTTCTCTCCTGGTTATGGTTTTCTGGGAAAAGATTGCAAGAGGATTTTTAAAGTCTATTCCTGCGCCTTTGCTAGTGGTGGTACTGGGTTCGTTGTTGAATATCCTGTTTAGCGAGAAGTTTCCAGTGTTAGCCCTGGAAAAGGAGCATCTGGTTGTTATCCCGGAAATAAATGGATTTAGTTCTGTTAAAGATCTGTTGGTATTTCCGGCATTTAATGAAATTGGAAATATCAATGTATGGAAAATCGGCCTTACACTCGCTGTGGTGGCAAGTCTTGAAACATTGTTGAGTGTGGAAGCCATCGATAAACTTGATCCTCTGAAGAGAATTACGCCTACCAATAAAGAGCTTAAAGCGCAAGGGGTTGGAAACATGTTGTCCGGATTGCTGGGCGGTTTACCGATGACCGCAGTTATTGTAAGAGGAACTGCAAACATAGCAGCGGGTGCCAGAACAAAACTATCCTCTTTTTATCATGGTTTGTTACTTCTGTTATGTGTAATCTTTTTGCATGACCTGTTAAACAAAATTCCACTGGCTGCACTGGCGGCAATTCTTCTTGTAATTGGGTATAAGCTTACCAATGTAGAGTTGTATAAGACGATCTTTAAAAACGGAATAGAACAGTTTGTCCCTTTTGTATTGACGATTCTGGCCATAGTGTTTACGGATCTTCTGAAAGGAATAGTGGTAGGTATCATAGTCTCCATCATTTTTATCCTGAGGAGAAATTTAAAACTTGCCTATTCCTGTACTATCAGACAGGATAAGGAAACGAAGGTGGTAAGACTGGATCTCGCAGAAGAGGTGTCCTTTCTTAACAAAGCGAATATTATGAAACGACTTAGAAGTATTCCCGATTATTCGAAGGTTGTTGTCGATGGAACTAATACGAAATACATAGACTACGATGTTATAGAACTTTTGAACGACTATAAGATAACAGCTAAAACCAGAGGGGTGGACCTGGAAATGGAGAATATTAAGGAAAGTTATGATATAGGGTATAAAAACAAAAGATAGCGGTAACGGAAGGATAATAACTTTTGAAATTCTTTTATAGTTCTTTCTATGGAGTGTATGTGAAAGGAGGGAACGTATATATGAGAACTATTAAAAAGCTGTTATTCCTTTTAGTCGGAGGAGGAGTGATGTCTTCTTGCGCTTATAATGAAATAGGAGGGCAGCAGCAGTTTACAACATCTTCATTACCCGGTCAGAAAGTTAGTTCTGCAGACAACCAGAATTCAGGACACCACAGTCCGAGTTATTTCCATGAATGGTTTGAGGATGAAAAGATTACATCGGAGCAGAATACGCTTAAGCTCAATTCTTTTGGGAACCATGTAATCTATGATAATTTAGATTATGAATACAACCGGTTCAATGATTATCTGGGAGACAGCAATCCTCACAGGTATCCTGCAGATGATGTAAATCCAATCAGGAGGGAAGACTGGATAGGTCTTGAGGTGTATTATGCCCAGAGAGACTCTTCTTATTTGCAGAAGGGATATATTTATCCTGAAACAGCATTTATCCCTCCTACCTATTATCAGGAGCTTATGAAGCAGAAAGCAAGTGAAGACGAGGCACGTACGTGTTGTCCTGAAAAAGAAACGACTACGAAGAGTAAAAAAGGTAAAGTACTGTATGGGGAGTCCTGCTCCAAAATGAACAAATCGTTATAATGGCCTGTTATAATTATAGAAGGGCGAGAGAAGTGGAAAGTGGAGATGGAGACCTTCTGATATCTAAATAGCTTATGTTATTTAAATATAAGGGCTGCCTGTAAAAAGGCAGCTTTTTTATTTTATTCCTTGAATCTAAAACCTGAAATCGGGAATGCAAACAACGCGCGCTCTTTTTAGCTGCTATATAAGATCCATATCGATCACCAGACTGTCGTAGGCCAGATGCACGTTTGCCGGTAGTTCGCTTTCTACAGAACGGTGCAGTCCCATTTTATGAGCAATATGGGTAAAATAAGCTTTTTGGGGTTTGATTTTTTCTACCACCTCCAAAGCCTGCTCAAGGTTAAAATGAGAAATATGCTCCTGCTTTTGCAGTGCATTGAGTATTAAAACTTTGGTCCCTTTTACTTTCTCGAGTTCCTGATCGGAAATATAATTGGCGTCTGTAATGTAGGTAAAATCTTTTATCCTGAAGCCGAATACCGGCAGTTTGTAGTGCATTACCTCTATTGGGGTAATTTCCGTTTTTCCGATCGAAAAGGGCTGGTTTTTTATTTCTACCAGGGTGATTTCAGGAATACCAGGGTATTTGTGCTCGGAAAAGGCATAAGAGAATTCCTTTTTTAGCTGTTCCAGCGTTTCCAGCCTGCCATACACCGGCATGTCTTTTTTCTGGGTGTAGTTATATGCCCGGATATCGTCCAGTCCTGCGGTATGATCTTTATGTGCATGGGTGATTAATACCGCGTCCAGTTTTTTGATTTTATTCCTTAATGCCTGCATTCTGAAATCAGGTCCTGTATCTACTACAAAACTCTGATCTTCGGTCTGGATGTGTATAGATGATCTGAATCGTTTGTCTCTGAAATCCAGAGAAGTGCAAACCTCGCAATCACAGCCAATTACAGGTATGCCCTGAGAGGTACCGGTTCCCAGTAATGAGATGATCAAAGCGATAATTCAGTTTGATTTATTTCCAGATAGAACTTTCTGTTTTTTTCACTTAGTCGTGTCACATCCAGCTTTATGGAGCGAAGTATTTCAATCAGACAGTTGATTTTACCTTCCACTGGAAAATACTTGTTCACAACAGCTACTTTCGTATCTTTTAAAATACAATACCCCGAATGAAAATTTCCTTTTTCATATCGGAGCATGTATTCAGACTCTGCGAAAATATCTTCCAGCTTATTTAAAAACTGATTGGTGTATTTTATTTGCATAAGCTACTTATAAAGTCCATTTTTTAACGGTTTCGACCAGTTTGTCGAAATCTAGCGGTTTCTGAAGATACTCATTTATTCCTGCTTCAACAAAATCTTTGTCACTATAGTTTTTCGCATTACCGGTGATGGCCACAATAGGTACTTTAGCCTTCACAGAATCAGGATTTTTTCTGATTTCTTTTGCACAGGTCATGCCGTCCATCAGAGGCATGTTTATATCCATTAAAATGATGTCGTAGTTTTCGGTTTCTATAGCTTTAAGTACGTCTTTTCCGTTTTTAACGCTAGAAATTTTATAATTCTGAAATTCAAGAATTTTTTTTGTCAGATTTTGTATAACTGAACTGTCTTCTGCAATAAGAACTTTTTTGTAAGTGCTCATAATCTCTATTCTTTAAAAAATACTTTTGTAATACGCTCTGAATTCCTGAAAGGCAGTATCTAATTCATTCAGACCCTCTTCCAGATTTGTCAAATTGTTTTGTTTTAATTGGCTTTCTATTTCTCTTGAGAGCTTCTCTACCCTCACAACTCCAAGAGTTCCGGATGTCCCCTTTAGTGTATGCAAATTATTTAAAATATTCTTAATATCTTCTGTTTTAAAAGAATTTTTACATGCCTCTATTTGTCCAATTGCTTCTGTTTCAAAGTCATTATAGATATTCAGTAAGGTATTGGAATCGGCAAAAACCTTCAGCTTATCTAAAACTTCCTGATTCAGAATTGCCTCGTTAATCTTTGCCGTTTCTGAAGCCTCAGAGGTATCTGGCTTCGATTCTTCTGCTGCTTTTTTATGCTTGCCCCATTCCCTTAATTTATTAATCAGATTTTCCGGCTTGATCGGCTTGGATAAATAATCATCCATTCCGTCTTTAATAAATTTCTCTTTGTCTTCCTTCATGGAGTAAGCCGTCATGGCAATGATAGGAGGGGTATGAGGCAGCTTAAGTTTACGAATTTCCTTGGTTGCTGTTACTCCGTCCATCTGAGGCATCTGAATGTCCATAAAGATCAGGTCGTAGGACTTCGACTTTACTTTTTCAATTGCCTCCAGGCCGTTTTCTGCTATGTCTACTTTGCAGCCGGCTTTTTTTAGTATTTCGTTGGCCACAAACTGATTGATCTGATTGTCATCGACCAGAAGCACATGTAATGGCGTGTCGGAATAAGTGGCACCTGTTCCGGACAGATTTTCCGATGGAGTGACTTTAGGAGCGCGTTTACTTTCCTGTGCTTCAAAGGTAAACCAGAATGTACTTCCTTTGCCCAGTTCGGATTCAACGCCTATCTGTCCGTTCATCATCTTACAAAGCTCTTTGGAAATCGACAAGCCCAGACCTGTACCGGCATATGCCTTGGTAGAAGAGGTATCGACCTGACTAAAGGATTCGAAAAGCTTCTTCTTGTTTTCCTCAGAAATACCTATCCCTGTATCTTTGATCAGTACTTTTACCCGGTAAGTGGTGCCCTTTTTCTCGTCCAGAACCAGTTCTATGTTAACACTTCCGTGGTCTGTAAACTTAATAGAATTGCTGGTAAGGTTAGACATGATTTGCAATAATCTAATCTCATCAGCAAGGATATACTTAGGAATGTTCGGGTCTATGGTGTAAGCAAAATCAATTTTCTTGGATGCTGCCTGCTGGTAAAATAAGGAGAATAGTTTTTCTACTGTTGCCTCAATAGATATTGAGGTGAGGCGGAGTTGCATTTTACCCGCTTCAATTTTGGAAAGATCGAGTATATCGTTGAGGATGGTTAATAGTGTTTCGGACGATTTCTTAATGGTTTGAACATATTTTCGCTGCTCTTCATTAAGATTGGAGTCGGAAAGAAGATCAATTACTCCAATGATTCCGTTCATCGGGGTCCTGATTTCATGACTCATATTCGCAAGGAAACTTTCTTTTACCTTAAGCGATCTTTCTGCAATTTCTTTTGCTTTGAGCAGTTCTTCCGAAGCTTTTTTCAGATAGGTGATGTCACGGGCTACCCCGTCTACAGCAACAGGTTTTCCTTCTTTGTTGTAAATCAGCCTGATGTTGGAAATGGACTGTATGACAGTACCGTCTTTCAATACCAGGTTGTTTTCGTAGTTGCGTACAGTGCCTGTTCTCAGCAATTGCTTTACAAGTGCGGTCTGTTTTTTCGGGCTCACATAAAAGTCGGTCACATGCTTGCCTATGATCTGATCCTGGGTATAACCACTTAGTTCACATCCCGAAGGACTTATCATGGTAATTCTTCCATGCACATCTGTACGGTAGTAAATGTCCTGAAAGGATTCAAAGATGTTACGGAACTTCTCTTCGCTTTCCTGCAGGGCTATTTCCCAGTGTTTCTTTTCGGTAATGTCATGGGAAATGCCGGACACTTCTTCTATTCGACCATCTGGAAGAAAGATAGGATTCAGGAAGGTTTCTCTCCAGGTTTCTTTTCCGTCAATAATGGTGCGGGCTTCAAAATGTTGCTGTTTGCCTTCAAACGCCTCTTTGTACCGCGCATTGACAAAGTCATGGTAAATTTCATCCGAAAGCATTAATATCTTCGGCTTTTCGGAAGACTGATCTATTTCCGGGTAACAACCGAATTTTCTCTTTATGGCCTCCGCATAATTCCTGTTGAACGACGTAAGTCCCCTGTTTCTGTTGACGGACCATATCAGGTGGGAGCTGCTTTCAAAAATGGAGTTTAACCGGGCTGTTTGCTCCAGTATTTTTTCTTCATTTCGTTTTCTTTCAATAGCGATGGCAATCTGGCCGGATATAAAGTCCAGCAGATCAAGATGTCTTCTCTTGAACTTATTGCGGTCGCTATGGCTTTTTACAGCAATAACCCCAATGGTACGGTTCTCCAGGCGTAATGGCACCCCAAGCCAGATTTTGGGTACAGGTCCCATCAGCTCTACTTTACCGGAAGCTGCCAGCTCGTGAATGTCTTCTTCGTACAGGAAGGTGGGCTTTTCACTAAACAGAGAATATTCTGTCAGTCCCTTTCCTACAATTCTTTTTTGAGTCGTAATTCTGTCTCCGAAGTTTTCATCCACGTAGTATGGAAAATTCAGGTAATTTTTATCCTTGTCGTACAGCGCTACGTGGAAGTTGTTAACAGCGATAATGGTCTTAAGCTCCTGGTGAATATTGTATAGCAGAGACTCCAGGTTATTACTGCTGATGGTCAGGTTGGCGATTTTGTAATAAAGAGTTACACCTCGTTCTGCTCTGATCCGCTCGGTATTGTCGTGAAAAATACCTCGGAAGGCAATAGGCTTTTCCTTTTCGTAGCGAACGTTTACACTACCTATCACGTGGATGGATTTTCCGGCTTTGGTAGTGAAAACGGTTTCTATTTTATCTCCTTTTTCCCCACTTAATATTTTCTGTAAATGATCAAAGGTTGCCTGCTGGTAATCCTTGTGGACAATGTCTTTGAAATTTAAGCTGGTGATTTCTTCTTCTACATACCCAAGCGTATTTTTCCAGGCATTATTAACGAACATGATATCGCCGTTAAGCGCAAACACCTGAATAAGGTCGTTCGCATTTTCAAAAAGGTCGTGAAGCTGTTCGTTACTTTCCTTTAACGCTTTTATGACACGCTTCTTTTCAGTAACGTCTTCGCCAACCAGCGTGGTTTCGGAAATCGTGCCGTCTGTGTTATTCTGAATCAGTACCTGAAATCGTACAGTCCTGACATGTCCGTCTTTGGCTACGATTTTCCTTTTGATGTTATTGAAAAGTTGTCCGTTTTCGATCAGGGTGAAGATTCCTCTGTCGTCCTGACCTTTACCCTTATGAACGATACTGGTCCACTCTTTCCCTAAAAGAGCTTCTTTGGTGGAACCAAGAAAATCTACAAATGTCTGATTGCAATAGGTTATTTTCCCATCCTGGTTGATAGAGACTGCAAAGAGCGAAATTTTTTCCAGAGCATTTCGAAAATTCAGATCTATATCCGGTACTTTTTTCTCTAATTGTTTTTCAAGTAATTTTACTCTGTCCTGAAGTTTCAGGAGCTCCGCAACTAATTCTTCTCTCGGTTTATTTTCTAATGCCATTAATACTGAAGGGATGGATCGACTAAAACAAATATAAACATTTTGCTCTATAAAATCCCTTATTTACGCTAAAAAGCAGGTAGTTGTAAGGTGTTGGTAATTAGTGTGTTTTGGAGGGGGAGGCTTAAAAAAAATTTTTAGAAAGCTTAAGGTTACAATAATTCAGAGTACAATTTTTAATTTGCAAAAAAAATAGGCAATGGCCAGAATCATTTTTACAGTAACAAACGACCTTACCTATGACCAACGAATGCAGAGGATCGCGTCTACCTTGTCCCAGGCAGGGCATTCGGTGCTGTTAGTAGGAAGGAAACGAAAAAAATCAATTGAGTTAAAGCAGCAACTGTTTGAGCAAAAGAGATTTAGGTGTTTTTTTGAGAATGGGAAGCTTTTTTATCTGGAATATAATTTCCGTCTGTTTTTATTCCTGTTGTTTCGAAAAGCCGATATCATCGGGGCGGTAGACTTAGATACTATTTTGCCCTGTTATATGGTGGCAAAGCTGAAAAAGTGCTCTCTGGTATACGATGCCCATGAATTGTTTACAGAGGTAATTGAAGTGGTAAGAAGACCTTTGGTGCGTTTGATGTGGCTGCGACTGGAAAAGTTTATGGTCCCCCGGATAAAATATGCCTACACAGTTAGTGAAGGCGTGCGAAAAATATTTGAGGAAAGATATCCCGGAGCCCGTTTTGCATTAATCAGAAATCTTCCTTTTTACAGAACCACCGGTGTTTCTAAATCAGAAGAGAGATACATTGTATATGCAGGAGCTGTCAACGAAGGTCGCGGATTGGAACAAATGATAGATGCCATGCCTGAAATCGATTGTAAACTTTATGTATGCGGAGACGGAGAGTTGCTGGAGCAAATGCAAGAGAAAACCAAAGCCATGAAGTTGGAGAACCGTGTGAAATTTCTGGGGTATGTAGAGCCGGAAAAACTTAAAGAAATTATCTCAGGTGCTTTTGCCGGTGTAATGTTGCTGGAGAACAAAGGGGCAAGCTATTACTATTCTCTGGCCAATAAGTTTTTTGATTACATGATGGCCGGAGTGCCCCAGGTAACCATAAATTTCCCTGAATATAAGTTGATCAATGATGAATATTCCTTTGCCTTGCTGGTAGATCTTAAGCATGAAGAGATTGTAAAAGCGTTTAATCAACTGCTTGCGGATGCTGCACTTTATGAGCAGTTGAAACAAAATGCACTGAAAGCTAGGGAGGTTTTTAACTGGGAAAAAGAATCAGAAGTACTCGTTAATTTTTATAAGAACATTGAAAGCGGGATCTAACTATCTGATCGTCGTTGCCGGGCCTACGGCAGTCGGTAAGACAGACCTTTGCATTGAATTGGCAAAATACTTTGAGGTGCCTGTGCTGTCGGCCGATTCCAGACAGTTTTTTAAAGAACTGAATATCGGTACTGCCAAACCGTCGAAAGAAGAAATGCAGGGCGTTACACATTACTTCATTGATAGTCATTCTATCGTCGAATCTGTAAATGCAGGCTCTTATTCGGAAGCGGCTTTACAACTGATAGAAAAGCTTTTTAAGGAAAAAGATTATTTGATCCTGACAGGCGGTTCCGGATTGTATATTAAGGGCGTATGCGAGGGGTTTGATGCCATGCCGGAAGTGGATGAGGCCATCCGGATACAGTTAGCATCCGAATATGCTGAAAAGGGGCTTAATCCATTGCTGGAGGAGTTAAAAAACGCTGATCCTGTTTATTATGAGCAGGTAGACCAAGCAAATCACCAACGCGTGCTCAGAGCTCTGGAAGTGATACGAGCCACTGGAGTTCCATTTTCGTTTTATAGAAAAAATGAAAAAGCGCCTAGAAGTTTTAAAGTAATTAAAATAGGCCTGGAGCGACCGAGAGAAGAATTGTACGACAGAATTAACCGCCGGATGGATCTGATGCTGGAAGCAGGTTTGGAGGAAGAGGTGAAGGGATTAAGCGCGTTCAAAAATGTAAATGCATTGCAGACAGTAGGGTACAAAGAAGTGTTTGATTTTTTGGAAGGCTTGTATGATCGTGAGGAAATGATTCGCCTGTTGAAAAGAAATTCAAGAAGGTATGCCAAGCGGCAGTTAACCTGGTTTAAAAAAGACAAGGATTACCGGTGGTTTCATCCGGCGCAAAAGGACGAAATTATTGATTTTATAAAAGCCGAAAGCGGAAGGGCATAATACATAATAGAGACGCCAGGCTTGGCGTCTCTATTTAAATAATTAGGCGTCTCTTTCAATAAAGCACCGCTACCGATCAATAACTGAGTATTTCTATTTCTCTATTAAATAACTAATGGAGTTTCGATCAACAAAAATATTGCCTCTCTACCAATAAATAATATTTCGTCTCTATTGAGGTAAAAATGGCACAAATAAAAAAGCCCCGAACTTCGGGGCTTTCTTTATTTTAGATGATTTCTTTTTCTATGTTGTGGTATTTTCTTCCATTTAAGATTTCCACGATACGGATAAGCTCTTTGTTGATTGGCTTTTTCTTGGTAATGGTATCTTTAAATGGTGTATAGCACAAGGTTCTGTTGATAACTCCGGCCATTACGTTGGTTTTTCCTTTTATCAAACCTTCCACGGCACCAAGTCCCAGGCGGCTGGCAAGAACTCTGTCGGCTGCTGTAGGAGCACCACCTCTTTGAACATGACCAAGTGTGGTTACTTTAGCATCCAGTTCAGGTAATTCTTTTTTAACCTGATCTGCAATGGTTTGAGCTCTACCTACTTCATGTCCTTCTGCTACTATGATAATATGAGAAGCTTTAGACTGGCTGGTTCCGTGTTTTAATTTCTGAATTACTTCTTTTATAGAGTTTTTAGACTCTGGCATTACAGACATTTCAGCACCACCTGCAATGGCAGATCTTACAGCAATGTACCCAGTATCACGGCCCATTACCTCAATAAAGAAGATTCTTTCATGTGCATCTGCGGTGTCTCTGATTCTGTCGATAGCAGCAAGGGCAGTGTTTACAGCAGTATCATAACCTATTGTGAAGTCTGTACCATAAAGATCGTTATCGATGGTACCAGGAGCTCCTACGCAAGGAATACCAAATTCGTTATAAAAAATTTCTGCTCCGGTAAATGTTCCGTTTCCTCCGATACATACCAATCCGTCAATACCGAATTTCTTGATATTTTCGTAGGCTTTCTTTCTTCCCTCTGCAGTTTTAAATTCTTCACTTCTGGCTGACTTTAAGATCGTGCCACCTCTTTGGATAATATTGCTTACCGATCTATCATCCATTTCAATTAGGTTACCATTGATCATTCCATCGTAACCTTTCAAGATACCATATACTTCTAAACCAAAGTAATGCGCTGACCTAACAACAGCTCTAATACAAGCGTTCATACCTGGTGCATCACCACCGGAAGTGAAAACCGCAATTCTCTTCATACTTTAAAACCTATATTTTGGGTCAATTTTAAGAAAAATTTTTATGTTTTTAAAATCCTTGTAATATAACAATAGATAAATCTGCAATTTCATACCATTTATATCGTAAGGACCCCTTTTTTTTCATGACAAACGAATGTGTCCAAATAAAATGAGAAATCAAACTATTCCTTAAAAATTAAGAAAATTCTATGATTTTGAATTTTTTAATATGGATGGTCCTTCTTAGGTTTGAAAAAATATTTTGGTGAATGGAGAAAGTTATTTCCGTTATTACTGTTGTATTCAATTCTGTTAATCTTATTGAAAATACTATAAAAAGTATTGTAAATCAGTCGTATCTGTTAAAGGAGGTTGTGGTGGTGGATGGAGGATCCACAGATGGGACGAAAGAAATAATTGAACGATACAGGGATAAAATTGATCAGTATATCAGCGAGCCGGACAAAGGTCTTTACGATGCAATGAATAAAGGGCTGAACCTTGCAACGGGTAACTATGTGATTTTCATTAATTCCGGAGATTTGCTGAAAGAAAATATTTTATCCAGGATTTTTGAGCAGCATGATCCTTCGGTCGATGTTTTTTATGGAGAAACGGACCTCATTAATGAGACGGGACAGGTGCTGGGTACCCGGTCGGCCCTTACGACCCGAAAGTTGCCTGTAGCATTAACCTGGAAATCAATGATTAAGGGGATGGTGGTGTCACATCAGTCGTTTATTCCTAAAAGATCGCTGGCGCCGGAATACCAGCTTCAGTACAAATGCAGTGCAGACATCGACTGGGTAATTACCTGCCTGAAACGGAGTAAAAAGAATCAGAATGTGCAAGGCATTATTTCTGAATACCTTATCGGAGGTTTTTCCATTAAAAATCAGAAACGGTGCTGGAAAGAAAGATTTCAGGTATACCAAAAACATTATGGATGGATTCCGACCTTAATCGCTCATTTTTACATCGTTGTACGGGCAATGTACTATAAAATAGCGGGTAAGGAGAACTATTAAAAATAACCCAGACTAAAATAGTTGCAAAATTTGTAAGTTTGCTGGTGGTGAAATAATTGCCTCAATAAATCAGTGTTCAAAAAAAATTTGAGTCAATAATTATTAAAATACGAAATGGAGTTAAAAAATAAGAAGGTCCTGATTACAGGTGCAGATGGTTTTATTGGAAGTCACCTCGTGGAAAAATTATTGGAAGAAGGGTGCCGGGTCAGGGCATTTGTCTATTATAACTCATTTAACTCCTGGGGATGGCTGGATTCATTTCCGAGAGAAAAACTGGCTCAGTTGGAGGTCGTGGCAGGAGACATCAGAGATCCGCATGGGGTGAAAAATGCCATGAAAGACATTGAAGTGGTATTTCATCTTGCTGCACTCATTGCCATTCCTTATAGTTATCATTCTCCTGATACTTATGTAGATACGAATGTAAAGGGTACGCTAAATATTGTTCAGGCCGCTAAAGAGCTTGGGGTTGAGAGGGTTCTTGTGACTTCCACTTCCGAGGTATACGGAACGGCCCTTTATGTACCCATTGATGAAAAGCATGCCCGCCAGGGACAGTCTCCTTATTCTGCTACCAAAATCGGGGCAGATTACATAGCTGATTCCTTTTACAGAAGTTTTGGCGTACCGGTCACCATTGTTCGTCCATTTAATACGTATGGTCCCAGACAATCGGCCAGGGCGGTAATTCCTACAATTATAACCCAGCTGCTTGCAGGTAAAGAGGAAATTAGACTGGGCTCTTTGCACCCTACAAGGGATTTATTATTCGTTAAGGATACAGCAAAAGGGTTCGTTGAAATTGCCAAGTCGGACCGGACGATCGGGGAAGAGGTAAATATTGCCATGCAGGAAGAAATTTCCGTGGGCGATCTGGCTCAAAAACTCATCAACCGGATCAACAAAAATGCACGAATTATTACCGACGAACAGCGTTTCAGGCCTGAAAAAAGCGAGGTGGAACGGTTGTTGGGAAGCAACAGCAAAATAAAAGAACTTACCGCCTGGAAGCCTGATTTTACGCTGGATACCGGATTGGAAGAAACCATTAAGTGGTTTTCCGAAGCGTCCAATCTGGCCAGATACAAGGCAGATATTTACAATATCTGATTTTAATGCATGTAAATTGAAATAAGCTTTTCAAAAGCAAGTCAGAAAATGATTCCTCTTTCAGTACCAAATATATCAGGAAACGAATGGACTTATATCAAGGAATGTCTTGATACGAACTGGGTTTCTTCTGTAGGAAGTTATGTTACCAGATTTGAGAAGTCGCTGGCAGAATATACCGGCGCCGGCTATGCTGTGGCAACTTCCAACGGTACGGCGGCCCTTCATATAAGTTTATTACTGGCAGGGGTAGAAAGAGGTGATCTGGTGATCATTCCCAATATTACCTTTGTAGCCACTGCGAATGCAGTTAAGTATACAGGCGCAGACCCGGTGATGATTGATATAGATTCCGATACCTGGCAAATGGACCTTGGATTGCTGGAAGAATTTCTTCACACGCAAACGGAACTACGGGATGGTTTTAGCTACCATAAACAATCCAACAGAAGAATAGGGGCCATTGTACCGGTGCATGTACTGGGCAATATGTGCGATATGGATCAGTTTGTTCGAATTGCCAAAGCATACAGGTTAACCATTGTAGAAGACTCTACAGAAGCACTGGGCAGCAAATTCCGTGGAAAACATGCCGGAACCTTTGGCCTGTTTGGTACCAGTAGCTTTAATGGGAATAAAATCATTTCTACCGGAGGAGGAGGAATGATTCTTACCAGCGATGCGGCACTGGCAGCTAAAGCCAAACATCTTACCACCCAGGCAAAGGCAGATCCGAATGAATATTACCACGATGAAACAGGCTATAACTACCGGCTTGTGAATATACTGGCGGCTATGGGTGTCGCGCAGATGGAGCAACTGGAGGCATTCATAAAAAGGAAAAAAGAGGTAGCACAACTATATAAAAAAGAGTTGTCTTTTATCAATGGGTTTAAACCCCAGGAGGTGCTTGAAGGAGTTGAGCCTAATCACTGGCTGTTTACAGCGAAGGTGCCTAAGAAAGATGCGCTTATTGCATTTCTGAGATCCAAAGGAGTGGAAGCAAGATCGTTCTGGGTGCCAATGAACCGCCTGCCAATGATGGTTAATGATCTGTATTTTACGCATCATGATGTTTCCCGGGAAATATATCAGGTATGTGTGAGTCTGCCATGTTCTACATCCATAAAGGATGAAGAAGTATATCAGGTTATTCAGTTCGTCAAAGATTTTTATACAGGATCGTAAAACATTGAAAAAACTTATACTCATAGGAGGAGGAGGTCATTGCAAGGCATGCATAGACGTAATTGAATCAGGCGGAAGTTATGAGATTAAGGGAATTCTGGAAAAGGATGTTACGAAAGGCGACACCTTATTGGGCTATCCGATACTAGGCGGAGATGAGCTTATCCCTGAGCTGGTCCGTAACGGATACGAATTTTTAATTACCATTGGTCAGTTTACATCTCCTGCTCTGAGAATCAAACTCTATAACACCGTAAAGCAGGCCGGAGGAAAGCTCGCCACTGTAATAGCTTCTTCTGCGATCGTCTCCAAATATGCTGCTGTAGGAGAAGGTACCATTGTCATGCACGGTTGTATTGTAAATGCTTCCGCTGAAATAGGAGACAACGTGATCGTCAATACAAGAGCGCTTATAGAGCATGATGTGCAGGTTGGAAACCACTGCCATATATCCACCAACACAGTCCTGAATGGAGGGGTAAAAGTGGGGAACAATTGTTTTATCGCCAGTTCAGTTATGGTATTTCACGGAGTGTCCATCGCATCCAATAGTGTAGTGGGAGGTCATTCTACAGTAGTGAAAGACCTGAAGGAGGAAGGTGTTTATTTCGGAAATCCTGCAGTTGTTCAAAATAAAAAATAACAGTGTTGTAGTAAATGAAACCATCAGTCTTAATAATAGCAGAGGCAGGAGTTAATCACAACGGGAGCATTGAACTTGCAAAAAAGCTCATAGATAAAGCTTATGAAGCCGGAGCTGATATTATAAAATTTCAGACTTTCAAAGCTTCATCCATAACCAGTAAAACTTCCGAGAAGGCCGAATATCAGAAAAGGATGACTGGTGCGGAAGAGGGACAGTATGAAATGCTTAAACGACTGGAGTTGAACGAAGGCCATCATCATATATTAAAAGAATATTGCGAATCCAAACCCATAGAATTTCTTTCTACTCCTTTTGACTTACAAAGCATCGACCTGTTAAAAAGTCTGGGAATTAAGATAGGTAAAATACCTTCGGGAGAAATCACGAATCTGCCTTATTTAAGAAAGATGGCCCAGAGCTTTGAAAAGATCATTCTTTCTACAGGCATGGCCAATCTGGAGGAAGTGAAAACTGCTGTAAAAATTTTGTTGAGTAGTGGTCTTAAAAAGGAGCACCTGACTGTTTTGCATTGCACCACGGAATATCCGACACCAATGAAGGACGTTAACCTGAATGCCATGCTTACAATTCAGAAGGAATTAGAGGTGGCTGTCGGTTATTCAGACCATACCAATGGTATCGAAGTACCTATTGCAGCCACAGCGTTGGGGGCAACCGTGATTGAAAAGCATTTTACTCTGGATCGGAATATGGAGGGGCCTGATCATCAGTCATCACTGGAGCCGGAAGAGCTGAAAGCCATGGTTAGCGCCATCCGGAATATTGAGGTAGCCTTGGGAGATGGAGTTAAAGCGCCATCCGATTCTGAAAAAAAGAATATTAACATCGCCAGGAAGAGTATTCATCTTTTGAATAATTTGCCCGCTGGTCATATTCTTACCGAAGAAGATCTGATTATGAAGAGACCCGGGAACGGTATTAGTCCGATGGAGCTGGAAAACGTCATAGGAAAAAAATTGCTGAGAGCGGTAAACGAGGATGAACAATTAAACTGGAAGGATATTGGATGAAAATAGGTGTACTTACAAGTTCAAGAGCCGATTATGGAATTTATTATCCTTTATTGAAAGCATTAAAGGAGGATCCGTACTTTGATCTGGAAATAATAGCATTTGGGACACACTTGTCTCCGCCCCACGGTTATACGCTTAGTTCCATTGAAAAAGACGGATTTGAAGTAAAACATCAGATCCCCACTGTACCGGCAGGCGACAGTCCATTGGATATAGCTTTATCCATTGGAGAAACGATAGAAAAGTTTTCAAAACTCTGGAGCACGAATTCATTTGATCTGGTGCTGGCACTTGGCGACCGGTATGAGATGTTTGCAGCTGTAAGTGCCACAACTCCATTTAATATAAAAGTCGCACACATCTCCGGGGGAGAAACCACGCTTGGGGCCATCGATAATGTGTACCGGCATGCTATTACTTTGATGTCTGTCTACCACTTTGTTTCTACTGAAGTGTATAAGAAAAGAGTAATAGACATTACAGGTTCAGAGGAGCATGTATACAATGTAGGAGCTTTAAGCATCGACAATCTTAAAAACATGAAGCTCTTGTCCATCGAAGAGTTTTATGAGAAATTTAATATAGACCTTTCCAAACCTACCATTCTTATAACGTTCCATCCGGAAACTGTTTCCTATGAAAAAAATGAAGTCTATATTGAGGAAGTTATAAAGGCTTTGGAAAAGTGTTCGGAGTATCAACTGGTCATCACCATGCCAAACACTGATACCATGGGCAACATGATCCGGTCAAAGCTCAGAGCGTTTATCAGTTCTTCGGAGAATGCCATAGAAGTGGAGTCGTTTGGGGCATTGGGCTATTTGTCCTGTATGAAACATTGTGCCTTCATGCTGGGCAATACTTCAAGCGGGTTTGTAGAAGCTTCGTTTTTTCCGAAGTACGTAATTAATCTGGGAGACAGACAAAAGGGAAGACTTCTGACACCTAATATTCTGAATGTTCCTGTAAAACATGAGGCAATCGAACAGGCTATCAAACAGGTGGAACTGTCAAAGCCTCTTGAAAACCTGCAGGTCTATGGAACTGGCAATGCCTCCGGGCAGATTGTAAATATCCTTAAACAAGCAAAATAAGTCGCTGTAATGTCTTATAATTCTGAATTTGAACACTATGTAATCGCTGAAACCTGTAATCTTCTTCAGGCACTGGAAAAGCTTAATGCCAACGACAAGCTGACGTTGATTGTCTTGAATAGTAACGAAGAAGTAGTAGGTACAATTACTGACGGTGACATTCGCAGGGGGATTTTAAAGGGTGTTTCTCTTGAGGCTCCTATAACAACCTTTATGCACAGTAATTTTCTCTTTCTGAAAAATGGTCAGCCCGATTTGGCTCTGATTGATTCAGCAAGAAAAAATAAAATAAGACTATTACCGGTACTGAACGAAGAACAAAAGCTTGTTAAACTGTTTGATCTTACAAGAAAAAAATCTCTGCTTCCTGTAGAGGCCGTATTAATGGCGGGAGGAAAAGGAGAACGGCTGAGGCCTTTGACTGAAAAGACGCCCAAACCTTTGCTGAAACTGGGGAATAAAGCTATTATAGAATACAATATTGACAACCTCAGTAAGTTCGGGGTGGAGAATGTATACATTTCTGTTAAATACCTTGCCGATCAGATTGTTGATTACCTTGGAAAGGGTGATAAATATGGGTTGAAGATTCAGTACATCAGAGAAGATGAACCCTTAGGAACGTTGGGAGCCGTAACGCTTGTTGAGCATTTTGAGTCGGATACGGTTTTGGTAATGAACTCAGATCTGTTTACCAATTTTGATCTTGAAGAGTTTTATAAACACTTTGTAGAACAAGGGGCAGATATGGCTATTGCTACGTTTCCCTATGTAGTTTCTGTTCCTTATGGAGTATTGAATATTGAAAACTCTTCTGTTACGTCTGTAGCCGAAAAACCAACGTATACCTATCACGCCAGTGCAGGTATGTATCTGATACGAAAAGAATACTTTAAGCTGATTCCGAAAAATACCTTCTACAATGTTACGGATTTAATGGACCTGCTTTTTTCCATGCAGAAAAAGGTAACGTATTTTCCTATTGTAGGCTATTGGATAGATATAGGTAAGCCGGATGATTATAAGAAGGCTCAGGAATATGTAAAATATCTGGAGTAAATGAAAACGTTGTTTCTTATTCCTGCTCGCGGCGGCTCGAAAGGTATCCCCGGCAAAAATATTAAAAACTTTAATGGTAAGCCCCTTATCTGGTACAGCATAGACCTTGCGAGGGAATTTGCCGAAGATAAAGATATTTGTGTTTCCACAGACAGTCCGGAGATTGTAGAGGTGGTCCGTGCCTATGGACTCGAGCTTCCTTTTATCAGACCTTCGGAGTTTGCTACAGATACAGCTTCAGGGTACGATGTCATAATGCATGCCGTGCGTTTTTATGAAGAAAAAGGCATTTTATACGACAGAGTCGTTTTATTGCAGCCTACATCTCCGTTAAGGACAGTACAGCACCTGAAAGAAAGTCTGGAATTATTTGATGAAGCGGTTGATATGGTGGTAAGTGTAAGCGAGCTGTACAATCCGGTCTATCTTTGTTACAATGAAGATGACAAAGGATATCTGAAGAAACTGGCAGAAAATACTTTTACAAGAAGGCAGGACATGCCAAAGGTATACAAATACAACGGGGCCATATATATAATGAGGGTAGACACGCTCAAAAAAATGCCTCTCTCCGAATTTTCCAGAATTAAAAAATATGTAATGAGTGATACCGATTCTGTAGATATCGACACGCCGCTGGATTGGGAAGTTGCAGAGCTTATTTATAATAAAAGACTAAAGGGAGAGTATATCTGATTCAATGAGTACCATTAAAAAACAATCCATACAGAGTGCAGTCTTTTCATACCTTGGGGTTGTAATTGGATTTATCAGTCAGGGCCTAATGATTCCAAACCTGCTGACCAAAGATCAGAACGGATTGTTGGGATTGCTCCTGTCTTTTATGTATATCTTTGTTCAGGTGGCCAGTCTTGGGTTTAACTCTGCCGGCAGCCGTTTCTTTCCGTATTTTAGTGAAAGAAAAGGCTATGGAGGTTTTGTGTTCACCGGACTATGTATTTCCCTTGGAGGCTTTTTAGTTACCTCCGTGGTCTGGGTGCTATTAAAACCACTATTCGTGGCATCTTCAGAAGACAAATCAGGTTTGCTGAACCAGTATTTTTATTTGCTTTTACCTATTTCCTTAGGTACTATTCTGTTTAACTTTTTTGACAACTATTCCAAAAATCTGTTTCATACGGTTGCCGGAACCTTTTTAAATCAGTTTGTCCAGCGGTTCATCATTCTCATCGGTCTGGTTCTTATTGCCGTATTTCATATCAGTTTTGACTCCTTTATCTGGATCTGGACTTCCGCATTTATACTGCCCACCATCTGGATGATCGTAAAATCAGCGCAGATAAGCGGTTTTTCTCTTAAGCCGGATTTCTCCGTGTTTACGCCAAATTTTAAAAAGGAATTTATTAACTATAGCTTTATCACAGTATTGACCGGGTTTTCCTCCATGATCATTATGTATATCGATAAGATCATGCTTACGTATTATGGAGGTCTTGAAGATACGGGGGTGTACAATACCGCCTCGTTTTTCGGAAGCATTATGGGAATGTCCTTAATAGCAATGAATAAAGCAGCGGTTCCGGTTATTGTAAGTGCCTTTAAGAACAATGATTTGCATACTATTTTGACCATTTACCGTAAAAGTTGTGTTATGCAATTGGTTGTGGGATGCCTTATATTTGGAGGAATATTCATCAACCTGGATTCCTTTTTCGAACTGATTCCTCAGGGATACGAAGAAGGTAAATGGGTTATTATCATTTTAGGTTTGGGAAAACTTTTTGACCTTGCAACAGGGTTAAACGGAAGTATTCTGGTGTTATCCAAATACTATAAGTATGATTCGGTCATTATGATAAGTCTTATTGTCCTGACCATTGTAACCAATATGCTCCTGATTCCGGAATACAAACTGATCGGAGCGGCCCTTGCCGCAGCTATTTCAACGTTTTACTTTAACTCAATAAGATTCTGGCTTGTCTGGAAAAAGCTGAAAATGCAGCCTTTTGACTGGAAAGTGGTAAAAGTAATCGCTGTGTCCGCTTTGATCATCGCCCTGACCAATCAGATTCCGTTAATAGGAGAAAGTGTGTTGAATAATCTTCTGGACATGGCCATTCGTTCGGCAATTTTCTCACTGGTATTTGTCGTAGTCATGTATAAACTGAATGTGTCGGCAGAGATGAATGAAATAATAAACCGGGCTTTAAAATTCGTTTCAAAATCATGAATACATTCCTAATGGCGGGTTTAAAATTGGGTATTTTTTTGTCAAAAGTAGTGCAGACCTGTATTTCTTTGGTAAGGATAATACTTTTGTCGAGGCCTGTACCTCCATTACCGCCTCCCCGTAAGAGAGCCTGCAGTATTCTGGGAAACGGTCCTTCGCTGAATACCTCGATAGAAAAGCACCTGTCTGTGATGCAGGAAACAGAATTAGTCTGTGTCAATCGATTTTCGACTTCTGATTATTATGAGCAATTGAAACCTGAGAACTATGTGATGATAGACCCTTTGTTTTTTTCTGAAGAGGGCAGAGCAAGGGATATTATTGTTTCAACGTTTGATGCATTACGTGCCAAAACCACATGGGAATTAAATTTGTATGTGCCTCACAAAGCCAGGCATTCTGCCATTTTAAAGGAATTGTTAGCTCAGAGACCCAATATCAAACCAGTTTATTTTAATTATACCATATTTGAAGGAGTTGATTTTATCAAGCATTTTGTTTTTGAAAAAGGTATAGCCATGCCTCAGTGTGAAAATGTGCTGGTGGCAACTTTGTTTTTGATGATCAACAGAAACTTTGATGTCATTTACCTCTATGGCGCGGATCACTCCTGGCATGAACAGCTTCGTATCAGAGAAGATAATGTGCTTACGTTAAAAGACGTACATTTTTACGACGCTGATGCAACGAAGGTAAAAGAAGAGGTGTTATACAATTCTGTGAGTAAGGAAAAGTCTACCATGTCCAGACAGTTTTTATCCTATTCAAAAGCTTTCAGGGGGTACGAAGTAATTAAAGACTATGCAGATTCGAAAAAGAAGAACACCAAAATCTACAATGCAAGTGCTAAAAGTTATGTAGATGCTTTTGAAAGGGTTAGGTTTAGCTGATAACCTATTGCAGGATTTCTAAAGAGAGAAAATAAAATAGAAAACGAGTCCTGTTTCGCAGGAAACTAAGTAGGTCTCAATGTCCCTGGTAGCGGATTATGAAAGTTTTAATTCTTAGTACATTTGATACATTCGGTGGAGCAGGAATTGCAGCCTTGCGACTTCATAAGGCCTTATTAAAAAGTGGTATGGAGTCGAACATGCTGGTGCAGGAGAGGAAAGCCGATAACAGAAATGTTCATACCATTGCTCATAGCTGGATTCAAAAGAAACTGGCTTTGTTTCGGTTTGCTGCCGACCGCTTACAATTTGCTTTGTATGAAAAAGATAAATCCGCCCGTTTTATTTTCTCTCAGGCAGAAATAGGCGTTGATCTTAGTACAAACGCACTGGTAAAAGAAGCCGATGTAATTCATTTGCACTGGATTAATTTTGGCTTTCTTTCGCTTAAGTCAATAAAGAAGCTGATTGCTACAGGAAAACCGATCGTGATCACATTACACGATATGTGGACGTTTACCGGAGGGTGTCACTACAGTAAAGATTGCACCAATTACCTGAGGTCTTGTGGTAATTGTTTGCCTTATCTGAAACATCCGCACGAAACAGACTTGTCAGGAAAAGGCTGGAAGAGGAAAGCCGAACTCTTCAGGCATAAGAACCTTACAATTGTTCCCTGTAGTGAATGGCTTGCGTCTAAAGCAAGACAGAGTAGTCTGTTGAAAGATAAAAAAGTACTATCGGTTCCCAATCCTATAGATGTATCCGTGTTTAAACCTGAGGAGAAGAGTAAATCCAAAAAAATCTTTAACCTGAATCCTGATAAAAACTACATTCTTTTTGCTGCGATGAAGGTGAGTGATGAAAGGAAAGGTTTTGCTTATTTCAAAAGAGGATTGGAGATACTTGCAACGAAGTTTCCAAACGCACTTCATTCCACCGAATTGCTGATTTTTGGTCAGTATCAGGAAGAGGACTTTGCCGGTATTCCCTTTAAAATTAACAGCCTCGGAAGATTGTCGGAGGTGTCTTCCATCGTCAATGCATATTCCGCAGCATCGGTATTTGTGATCCCGTCTCTGGAAGATAACTTGCCTAATACGATTATGGAAGCTATGGCTTGTGGTACACCTGTTGTAGGTTTTAATACCGGCGGAATCCCCGAGATGATAGACCATCATAAAACGGGCTATGTGGCAGAATATAAATCTTCGGAAGATCTGGCGGAGGGAATCAACTGGACGCTGTTTCAGGCCCCGTACGAAAGCTTGTGTGCAGCTTCAAGAGAAAAGGCCGTTGCCGAATACTCGGAAGAAACCGTAGCAGGAAAATATATCAGGCTGTACCGCGAGGCACAGGGCAATGAACGATTTTAAAGAATATAAAAAAAGGCACCTCAATCAGGTGCCTTTTTTTATGGTGGATCGAAGCTCTTTTATTCTTTCTTTTTTAAGGTAGAAACGATCTGCAGGCCTAGTAATCCCAGTACAGACAACACTAATATCCAGGAACCCGCTCTTGAAATTTTTTCTCCTGTGATATACGACTTAGGCTCGAATTTGAATAGAATAGTATGTTCTCCGGCAGGAATTTTTAAGGCACGAAGAATATAATTAACCCTGATATGATCTACGGGCTTTCCGTCTATATAAGCATTCCAGCCGGGCTGATAGTATACATCGGAAAATACCACCAACTGATCCTTTTGAGCTGTTGATTTAAAGGTAAGATGGTTAGGATGGTAGTCTTCAAGAACCACTGATGCGGTACTGTCGATCGTCAGGTTCAGGTCTTTTACATAGTCTTCAAATCTCTGGTCAATAATAGCAGTTCTTGATGGATCAAAATTGCTTAACGCTTTAAGTTCTTCATCCGGATTCGGAACAATTCTTACACTGTCTACGGCCCAGGCATTACCTAATGCCCCCGGATTTCTCTGTACTGCAGGCTGGTTGTTTTGCTTGTCCGGAACAATAAAATATTTGGTGTTCAACATGTTCAGCACAGCCATATTGTTTTTGCTTAATTGGGCATCAATAAGATCCTGATACCTTCCCAGTTTGATCGCGCTATAACCACCGATTGATTTGTGGAAATAGGAAGTTATGGCGTCTGCAAACGGATTGGTAGTAACATTAAAAACTCTGAAGTATGGATCTTTATCCTGTAATATAATATTGTCTGCCTGAGAAGGCACAAAGATCGTTTCTTCGAATTTTTCTTTGTTTTTAAAGTCTTTTGAGTTTAGGTAGCGTTTATCAACTGTCCACAGATCGACGAGAATAAGAAGGGCTAGCAATCCGTAAAATACATTTTGCTTTAATTTGTCATAAGTAACCGCCCAGATCATTCCGGCAGTTGCAGCAATAAAGAATAAGGATCTGAACGCATCTGTTCTCAGGGCGGACGCACGATCTTCTTTTAAGGATTCTACGATCCAGGTGGGCATCTGAGCATCTGAAGCTCCGTTAAAATCGAAGAATGCACCTCCAAGAATTGCGAAGAAAAGAGCAATACCTCCGGTAACCCCCAGCGCAATTTTCAGCCCCTTCATGATTTCTTCTTTTGAAAGCTCACTGTCCATGATCTTCTTCAATACCACAAAACCAAGGAGAGGGAAGGTGATTTCTGCAATGGAGAGAATCATTGTAACACTTCTGAATTTGTTGTAAAGTGGTACATAATGGAAGAATAAATCGGTGAGTGGTTCAAAGTTTTTACCCCAGGATAGCATAATGGATAAAATGGTCACAGGGATAATCCACCATTTTAAAGGACCTTTTACAAGAACGAGTCCAAGAACAAATAAGAAACAAACAATGGCACCGAAATATACTGGTCCTGAGGTAAATGGCTGATCTCCCCAATACAACGGCATACTTTCTATGTATTCCTTAGCCTGGCTTTTGGAGATGCCATTATTGACCATGGTTTTATAGGTTGTTGAACTGGTGCTTAACTGTTCGTGCGAACTTCCGCCATAGAAGGATGGGATCAGTATGGTCATAGGTTCTATGATACCATTGCTCCAGCTTAAAGCATAGTCTTTATCAAGTCCTGTTCCCTGGTCTTTTTTGGCTAGCAATTCGGATCCGCCTCTTGGGGTAGCTTTTGAATATTCAGACATGGTCCATAATTTAGCCAGGTTCGGGGCAACACTGATAACCACACAGGCCGCGAGTACAGCAGAAGCTATAAAAAATCTCTTAAGTGCATTACTTTTCAGTGCATAGATAAATTCAGCGATCACGATGAATAGGACCATGATCAGCAGGTAGTATGTAATTTGTACGTGGGCATAATAGATTTGAAGACCTAAGGCAACAATGGTTAATGCCGCTCCCGTAATCATATTTTTCCGGTAGGTTAAAAGAATACCAGCTATCACAGGAGCCATGAGCATCATATCATACACTTTATTGATGTGTCCTGCTTCTATACTTATAATATTGTACGTGGAAAAGGTATATGCCACAGCTCCCGCAAAACAAAGCCAAACGTTTAGGCCCAGTACATGCAGCAGAAGATAGAATCCAGTGAAACCAAATAAACAAAGCAATACCGGGTTAGGAAATATACTATTTAAAAAAGTGTTGACGTAGTTTAGTACATTGCCACCTGCACCTCTCCATACGGGCATTCCACTAAAGGTACTATTCGACCATAAAATTTCCTCGCCGGAACTTTTAGCAAAATCGGAAGATTCCTTTAAGGCTCCCAGTGTTTGAACCATATCGTTTTGTGCCAGACTTTTACCGTTCAGGTAAGGGGAAAAGTAGACTAAGGCAATGATTAAAAAAAGAACGAATGCAATAAGGTGAGGTAGTACCTTTGATTTAAAGTTGTTTATATTCATGTGGCTTTTGTTGAAAAATTATAGCTTAAACCACTGCAAATATAGATGAATATTCTTATTCCTTACATATATATTATGTACTCTTAAATTTATGTAAGGGGGGAAGTGTAGAGAGAAAGAATAGGATCAGAGGGAAACTTTCCTCATTTATTTTTGAGGCGCCACTTTGGGAGTATGCGGAGGATGTTTAAGGATATTTTTGGAAGCATCCTTTTTTTGTCTGTTTAATGCATCTAATTCAGATACCTGCGAGGCTATTTTGGGGGAGTAAAATATGGAAAATGTAAAAAGTGAGATTAGGGAAATCGCAATCGTAAGATTATTGAATCGATTTAATTTTAAATAAACAGGCTTTTGGTGAAGAGCATCGTATATTTTATCCCAGGCCAACGGTTCCGGACACGTTTCCAGACATTCCAGCTTCTGTTTTATCATCATGTATTTTAAATCCTGCTTTTCCATTCCCATCCAGAGATAAAATTTTTTATTAAAAATATTGTTTCTTTTGAAAAAAGTGAACAATCAACCAAGAGGTCAGGTTCTCTGTGATTATAGCTCCTTATTACTAGATGCTTTTTTTGTTAAAAAGGTTGTATCAGGTGTAATAAAGTTTTTGAATAAAAAAGAAAAAGGAGAGAAAGGTTCATTAATCTATTGAAAATTACTCTTAAATTATTCACGGTATTTCTTAATTTTGTGATTCATTACTGATAAAATATGTTTGAAAGTTTAAGTTCAAAAATTGATAAAGCCTTAAAGACGCTTAAAGGGCAGGGAAGAATAACTGAAATTAACGTTGCTTCTACAGTTAAGGAAATTAGAAAGGCGCTTATCGATGCCGACGTCAATTATAAAGTTGCAAAGTCTGTAACAGATAGCATCAGGGAAAAAGCATTGGGTCGTGAGGTACTCATTGCCGTTTCTCCAGGTCAGCTTCTTGTTAAAATTGTCAGTGAGGAACTTACCGAGCTGATGGGAGGTACCAAAGAGGATATCAATATTAAAGGAGATCCTGCGGTTGTCCTCATTGCCGGTTTGCAGGGATCAGGAAAAACTACTTTTTCAGCAAAACTTGCCAACTATTTAAAAAAACAGAACAGAAATGTATTGCTTGCAGCCTGTGATATATACAGACCTGCAGCGATCGATCAGCTTAAGGTACTTGGTGAGCAGGTTGGGGTAGAGGTTTATTCAGAGCCTGAAAATAAAAATGCTGTTCAGATCGCCAAAAATGCAATCGAACATGCTAAAAAGAACAACAAGAAAATAGTTATTATAGATACCGCTGGTCGTCTTGCGATCGATGAGCAGATGATGAAGGAGATAGAGGAAGTGAAGGCCTCTGTTAAACCTACGGAAACGCTCTTCGTCGTGGATTCCATGACCGGTCAGGATGCTGTAAACACTGCCAAGACCTTCAACGAGCGACTGGATTTCGACGGGGTGGTTCTGACCAAGTTGGATGGTGACACCAGAGGGGGGGCGGCCTTGTCCATCAGAGCGGTGGTAGATAAGCCAATCAAATTCATCAGTACGGGTGAAAAAATGGAGGCGCTCGATCTTTTCTATCCTGACCGTATGGCTCAAAGAATTCTGGGAATGGGAGACGTTATCTCACTCGTGGAAAGAGCCCAGCAGGTATTTGATGAAGAGGAAGCGAAAAAGCTTAATCAGAAAATCCGTAAAAATCAGTTTAGTTTTGATGATTTCCTGGCTCAGATTCAGCAAATTAAGAAAATGGGAAGCATCAAGGATCTGGTTGGAATGATTCCGGGAATGAATAAAATGATGAAGGATATAGATATCGATGATAATGCGTTCAAGCCTATTGAAGCTATCATCAGAGCTATGACCCCTGAAGAAAGAGAAAATCCGGACATCATTAACGGCAGCAGAAGAAAAAGAATAGCAGACGGAAGTGGTACCTCAATCCAGCAGGTGAATAATCTTATTAAACAATTCTCAGATATGAGAAAGTTAATGAAGAATATGAATAAGATTGGGAAAAGGGGGATGCCGAACATGAAAGCATTTGGAAGATAAAATACAGGTTAAAATATAAAAGGGACCTTCTGATACAGAAGGTCCCTTTTTATTTTATTCATCACCAAGATGGCATTATTGCTCAAGCGCCTGTACCTTGGCCATACGATTTCTTAAAATCCGGGTATAGTTTAAGGCTAGTTTTACATTGTAATCTTCGTATGCTTTTTGTGCCCATTTCATTGCAGCGTCCAGATCTCCGTTGATTTCCTGGATAATAGCATAATTGTAGGTAGCTCTTCCTGCAACTTTAGGGTCCGGGTTGGAACTTTCGTTTTTCCATATCTCAGCGGCTCCGTCCCAATTTCCGGAGCGGGCTTTTCGGGTGGCGACTTTTAAGGCATTATTCCCTCTGATGTAATAGTCTCTTGAAACACGGGTCCAATAGGGAAGTAGGCGGCCTGCGTAAATAGCTCCGGATTCGCTTCCAAGTCGGTTTACCACTTCTTTCCTGTTTACAAAGGCTTTTACTGCTTCGGCAGGGTTAACTCCCTGGCTGTAAGATATAAAATTTCTGTTCAGGTTTATTTCGTCTACAATGGTATAGGAAGTGGAAGGATCGTATAACCTCCAGCCTGTTTTTACCAGGGTATTAAAACTTGCTTTATGTATGATTCCGGGGACATTTCCCAGAGGAGTACTCACCGTAGTATTGGCAACATCCACAGTTACCTTGGTGTCGGTATCAAAATATTCAAGGGACAGGATGGCGTCTACCTTAAACGCAGCGCATAGGTTGGAAACTTTTTCTGCTGAAAGAGAAGTTGGGAATATTCCGGCTCCGATGGTTTTTAAATCTTCTTTTTCTATTAAAACCAACTCAAACCGATCGCCGCCAAGTTCTTTGGTCACTGCATTGATACTGGCTTCGGCCCCTTCCTTGTCAAGGTTTACTCCTTCAAGAGTTAAGAGTTTTTCTAAATCGTCCAGTGGTTTGGTGTTGGTTGAGGGTAAGGATCTGTTAATCACCCCCAGTCGTTTTACATAAGAGGGGACTTTCACGATTGCCGGTTCCTGAACGTTCATCGTGATTAGTCCTTTTTTACTGCAGGATGCAAAAAAGATCAGAGCTGCTAAGAGGTAAATACTTCTCATTGAGTTTTTTAGATTAATTATATGGTATAGAAAAGTAACGAGTAAATGATTAGGCTGAATAAAACCAATTACGATAAGAAAAAAAAATAGTTAGCTATGGAATTTAGAGTCAATGGAATAAAAAAAAGCAGGCTTTAGGGGCCTGCTTTTTTTATAGTATTTATATAAGAAATTTAGAGAAGCTGTTAGCGGTATAGTACAGATTTAGCAGCTTCTACGGTTCTTTTTACATTTGGAAGAATTACTTCAATAAGAGTAGGAGCATAAGGTAGAGGAAGATCTCTGTTGGTAACTCTGGCAACAGGTGCATCCAGGTAGTCGAATGCATATCTTTGTACATGGTACGCAATTTCAGAAGAAATGCTGGCTAGTGGCCATGCTTCTTCAACTACAACCAGTCTGTTGGTCTTTTTTACAGAATCTACAACAGTTTTATAGTCAATTGGGCGTACCGTTCTTAAGTCAATTACCTCTGCAGAAATACCTTCTTTGGCAAGTTCGGTAGCTGCGTTAAGCGCAATTTTCATGAATTTACCGAAAGAAACAATGGTAACATCGGAGCCTTCTTTTTTTACATCGGCAACCCCAATCGGAGTTAGGTATTCACCTTCCGGTACAGCACCTTTGTCTCCGTACATCAATTCAGATTCCATGAAAATTACGGGATCATTATCTCTGATAGAAGATTTTAAAAGTCCTTTAGCATCAGCAGGATTAGAAGGTACTACCACTTTAAGACCCGGGCAGTTGGCATACCAGTTTTCAAAATTTTGACTATGTTGAGAGCTAAGCATTCCAGCGTTTCCTGTTGGTCCTCTGAAAACGATAGGAGCTGAGTACTGGCCACCGGACATTGACATTAGTTTCGCTGCACCGTTAATGATTTGGTCAATAGCAACAAGCGAAAAGTTGAATGTCATAAATTCCACAATCGGTCTTAATCCATTCATGGCAGCTCCTACACCAATACCAGCAAAACCAAGTTCTGCAATAGGAGTGTCAATAACTCTTTTTGGGCCAAACTCGTCAAGCATTCCCTGACTTACTTTATATGCACCATTATATTCAGCCACTTCTTCACCCATAAGAAACACTTTATCATCTCTTCTCATTTCTTCAGACATTGCTTCTCTTAAGGCTTCTCTAAATTGAATCTCTCTCATAGTTACTAAAATGTTTGGGCAAAAATAAAAATTTAAGGATTTAAAACCCAATAAAATAACAAAAAGGTTATACACATTACGGGTGGTTTATGAAAAAAATACAATACGTTGAATTCCTGAGGAAAAAACAGGTCGTATAGTGTCCGCTACCGGGGGCTGGAAACAAAAAAAGGCTGCCATTGCTGGCAGCCCTTTTCAGTTTTCCACTTTTATGCTTATTTAATAGCATTCTTAAAGTTTTCTGAGTTTTGATACTCAAGGAACTCAACATCGTTAAGTGCTTTTTCAGTTAGTTTGCTGTCTAGCTGAACTGCTTTCTTAAGATTTTTAGTAAGGCTTCCCTCATCTTTTAATCTTGCAGCAGTTACTGCACTTAGGTAGTATCCCCATGCATTTTTATCGTTACCTGCAGTTACAGCTTCGAATCCATTTTTAGCAGCTTCGTAGTTTTTGCTCAACAGATTAGCCAGTGCAAGGTTGTAAAGAACGTCGTTGGTTTCGTTTGCTTTGGAAAGGCTTTGGATCGCATCGTTGTATTTAGCCTGCTTGATTTCCAATGTACCTTTTACAGCATTGATTCCTTTTTTAAGTTCGGTAGAAGACTGTAGTGCATCTGCTTTAGCAATTTCTGCATTTGCCTGATCTTTCAAACCTTTGATAAGGTAAGCAACTGCAAGGTTGGTATGAGCTTCAGCATTGTCTTTAATTTTCAAAGAAAGCTCTAACTGATTGATTGCTTTATCCGCATTGGCAATTTTGGTTCCATTGTCAATAGCTTTTGCAGCCATTTCAAGGTACACAGCTCCAAGGTTGTTGTGAGCGTCCCATGTGTCCTGTTTTTTAATTAAAGCAGTATAGATTGCTTCTTTTTCAGTTAAAATAGGAGTAAGGGTAGCTGCATATGCTAATTCATTGTAATTAAGCGTGTCAGCATTTAAACCTTTCTCAGCAATTTCTTTAGCTAAAAGAGAAATCTGAAGATCTGATTTCTTAGGTTTAACAGTTAAGATTTCAGTTTTTGCAGTTCTTAGTTCTGGATATATTTTAGTAATAAGAACTTTGAATGATTTTAATTTTTCCAGGTCTTTTTCTTTATCAAGGAAAGAACCAGAACCGTTAATGATTCCTAAAATCTCAGATTTTTCTTCTGGAGAAAGTAATGTTGTGGTTTCTAATTTTGCTTTAAGAGGCTCCCAATCCTGGAATACACTCTTCGTAACAAAGTTGATGGAATCAATTACATCTTTCTGATTGAAATACTTCATTCTGTCTTTGTAGTATTTCTCAATTACCTTAGCTCTTTCTTCTGCAAGTTTAGAGTTTTTGGCTTCTGTACCTTCAGGTGAGTGGTGACCGATGATGGTTACTGTTCTTGTAGCGTTTTTCTTAGCTATAAAAGCGTCTAGGTTTTTCGCTTCAGAACCTTTGGTTTCTTTGTTGGTTAGTTTTGAACTACCTTGTTCAAAGTAGAACTCAACGTTAACAGGAATTAATTCTTCCTTGTTGTTGTATCCGTGCTCAGCATAAGCTGCATAATATATATCTTTTACCAGTCTGGAGGTAGTGATCAAACCTTTAGCAATCGGCATTTCTGCAGAATTTTTGGTTTTACTTTTGGTAAGGTTTGAAGCAGTTCCCATTACCACTAAGTCTCCATTGCCAATTTCTGGTTTGTAGCCGAAAGAAAATGCTTTGCTTACTTTAGGTTGTTCAGTTTTAGCATTAGGGAAATCTGTAGATTTGAATTCTACGTCAGCAAGGTTGAGTGTTTGATCTCCGTATTTGTAGGCAGTGTTAAGGGTGTAGATTTTGTTCTTCTTAAGCATCTTAAGAGGAAGCGCGGCTGAAAGGTCAAATTTAACACTGTCACCATGTACTTCAAGAGGAGAAGGGGTCACAGTCAATTGTTGGTCTTTTGCCATCTTTACCATTTGCTTCAGGGTACAGCTGTCCAAAAGCAAAACACCAGTCAAAAGCAGTGCAACAGGAGCTTTTTTATTCAAGGTCATATTAAAAGTGTTTAATTTCATCGTTGCGAAAATATCGTTATAATTTAATTAATACAACATCTTCTTTAGGAAATTTTAATACTTATTCCAAATTTTCAGATATTTTTATTATATTTGAAATAGGCCAAACTAAAGAATCCTAAATGAAAAAAATTCTAACCTTCTTTGAGAAACAGGCTTTTGGCGTATGTTCCACACTCGGGGAAAAATTCGGAATCGCATCTTCCGCAGTTAGAATGTTCTTCGTATACGCCTCTTTTCTAACTTTTGGTTCTCCTTTGGTAATATATCTTTTTCTTGCCTTTCTGGTGAATATTCACAAATACCTCAGAAGGAAAAGAAGTACTATCTGGGATTTTTAAAATTTTATCTTGCTAAATTTATTTTTCCTGTATAGATAGAACTGCATTACTACCGACTTTTTCAATAAGGTAGGATCATCGGTTAAGTAGTTATAACCGTTCTTTCTAAGACGCATTCTTTTGACATACAATTTCTTGTATTGGGCATAAACACTAAAATGTGCTTTTATGACTGCATTAAAATGTTTATAGGAGTCTGAAAACAACAGCTTAAACCCGGCTACACCGTCTAAAATCATCCGTAAGATTATTGTTCTGAAAAAATGTTTGTCCGAATGATTTTTAATTAATAAAGCTAGGTTATTTCTGAAATTTAAATAGGTTTTGTGTGGGTTGGTTGCTGAAAGGGTACCTCCGCCGACATGAAATACTTCCGACTGGCCACAATACATTATTTTATACCCTAGTCTCTTAAGTCTCCAGCACAAATCAATTTCTTCCATATGTGCAAAAAAATCTTCGTCAAAGCCTCCTGCTGCATGGAATAATTCCGATTTTATAAATAAACAGGCTCCGGTTGCCCAGAATATTTCTCTGGAATCATTGTACTGTCCTTTGTCCTTTTCTACCTTTTCAAATATGCGGCCTCTGCAAAAGGTGTAGCCAAGATAATCGATATATCCTCCGGCTGCACCCGCATATTCAAAATAGGCGGGTTCTATAAAAGATTTGATTTTGGGCTGACATGCAGCGATGCGCTGATCGGATTCCATAAGCTGGATAACAGGACTAATCCAGCCGGGGGTAACCTGCACATCCGAATTTAGCAGGACATAATAGTCAGCCTTGATTTGACTCAAGGCTGAATTGTAACCTTTGCAATACCCTTCATTTTTGGGTAACCTGATCAGTTGTACCTCCGGATGTTGTTCTCTGACATATTGAACACTGTTGTCAAAAGAATTATTGTCTGCAACATAAATAGTTGCTTCCGGACTGTACTTAATGACGTCAGGTAAAAACTTTTTTAAAAATGTTAAGCCATTCCAGTTTAGAATGACTACGGCTACTTTCATGTTAAATTATATTTCCTAAATCTAAGCCTGGTATATTTGGTAATAAACCTTCTGTCGATTTCTTTAAACTTTCTTTAATTTTTTCTTCTATATCTTCCATCCCTTTGTTGACCGCGGCCACTACAAGGTCCTGAACCATTTCTTTGTCATTTCCCTTAAGTATTTCCGGATCGATCTCCAGTTTTATAATCTTACGATTTCCATTGATAGTCGCTTTGACCATACCTGCTCCTGATTCAGCAGTTACAGTGATGTTTACTAAATTGTCTTTAGCTTCCTTTACTCTTGCCTGGACTTCTTTGATTTTTCCAAGCATGTTCATCATATCAAACATGTCTATATCAATTTTTTTTCAAATCTAAGATTTTATCTCAATAAAGTAACCGTTCCTTTATATACCTTTTCGCGTCCTCGATTATCTTTGGCTTTTATCAGATAAGCATAGCTATCCTGTTGAGCAATATCCCCTTTATAAGTGCCATCCCATCCATTCGTAATGTCAGTGGTGTGAAATACGATCTCACCCCATCTGTTGAAAATGGTCATTTCAAACTCCGTAAAGAATTTCCCTTTAGGCATAAACAGGTCGTTGTTCCCGTCTTTGTTAGGCGTAAAGGCTGTAGGGGTGAACAGCTGAATTTCATATTTGACCGTCGTGCTGTTCGACTGGGAAAAGGGGAGTAGCTCTGTGCCGGCCGGAAGGGCTTTTACATAATAGGTAAAGCCTACAGCGGTGTGTGGGTCTATTTCTGAATCGGTATAGGAAAGACTGGTGCCGGCATCAATTTCTTTTATAATTGTTCCGGACAGGTCTGCTTTTACGAGAACGTATCTTACAACTCCTGAGGTAAATCCGGTATAAGGAGTCCATTGAAGAAGGTTTTCGCTTTCGGATTCTTCCATCGTGAGTAGAATGGGGCAGGTTGTGTTGCTTATGGGGGACTGATTGCCGCAGGAGTCTGAAAACTCAATCAGATAACAGTCGCTGATAAGACGGCTAAAGGTTGTGTAAAATGGAGGCTGTTTTACTGCAGTTAGGGTTTCAGGAGTGCCTCCATTGGTGCTTTTCAAAATAGTATATTCCGGGATGGAAGTGATGGCTGAACTCCATACAAGCTTTACCTGATCGTTTTCTACGGTTGAGTTGAGGTTATTGATGGCAGTAGGGATGTTGGTGGAAATCCCTTTAACACATATGGAAGGACTTTCCGCTACTGCACCGGAAGTAAGTCGGGTAATGAGCTGGTAGCAGTCTTCCTTACCACATTTTACATCGGTATCATTGTGGGTAATGGTAGCACTGGTCGTATAAGTGGACAGGGGAATAGTGTTTTTTAAAATTTCATAATTTTGGAAATCCGGCCCCTGATACTGTACCCATGTTAATGTGTTTACACTGTTTCCGGCGATTACAGCGAAAGGTGTAGAACAAACGGTGGCAGAAGAGCTGCTGTTATTGCAGTCATCAAAAGCGGAAATTCTGTAGCAGTATGCGTTACTTTCGGTATTCAGGTTGGCATCTGTATAACTTGTTTGACTGCCGTCAACGGTGTCAATAGGTATGAATATCCCTGAATAATTTACAGCCCTTTCGATTTTATACTGATTATAAGTTGCCGAAAGGGAGAAGGATAAGTTTATACTGCCTGCAGAAGCATTGATGGTATTCGTAGTAAGTTTGGTAAGCTGGGGAACCGGCAATACCGCAAATGGAGTAACTGTCTGCGTAGCCGAAGCTCCGCACATGGTGGGGCGGAAGCTGCCGGTGAGCTTAATGGTCGTTGGGCCTGTAAGTGTAACAATGAGCTCCTGGCCCGTCTGCACAGCCATGGGGCCGCTACCATAGTCAAGCAGGTATTCGTGGTAATAAGTGTCAGTAATTCGGATTTTCACCTGATTACTGATGCACCTGAATATTTCAAATGTCGGTGGAAGCTTATCCATTACCACAACCGTTTTCTGGGCGGTATAGCTGTTGATAATCTGATCGATGGTATAGACTCCCGACTTCTTATAGGTATACGATTTACAGGCTACATAATTATCGTAGGTAATTGCATTGGGGATGGTACCACAGGTATCCAGATTGGAGCCATGAAAATTATAATAGGTATTGGGTTTGTCGGCATCGGATATGGTTAGCGGTTCCCCTACACAAATAGTGTCGGCCGATAAGTCAAACTTTTCCTGCCCTCTGCCACTGAAGCAATGGAAAAGTAAAACAAACCCTAAAAAATACTTTACAATAGGAGTCACCAGGTCTTAGTTTAGTTTTGCGATTACTTCCTCGATGGTCAAAAATTCCTGTTCACCGCTTATCATGTTTTTTACAGCAAGTTTTCCTGTTTTCATTTCCTCATCGCCTATAATCCCAACGAAAGGTACTTGTTTTTTATTGGCATAATCCAGCTGCTTCTTCAGTTTGGTTATTTCGGGATAAATTTCACTGTTAATGCCTGAAGCCCTTAATTTTGTAAGCAGCGGGAGACCATATTGTTGGCCTTTTTCATCAAAAAAGCATAAAAGAATTTTGGTGGAATTTAGATGCTCTTCCGGAAAGAGTTTTAATTCTTCCATGACATCGTAAATCCGGTCTACCCCAAATGAAATTCCTACTCCCGACACTCCCGGAAGGCCGAATACCCCTGTAAGGTTATCGTAACGTCCTCCGCCACTGATACTTCCGATCTGAACGCCCAGGGCTTTTACCTCAAAGATGGCTCCGGTATAATAACTTAATCCCCTGGCCAGTGTCAGATCAAATTCCAGTCTGGAGTTGGTCAGACCTAATTGATCCACTTTCTCCAAAACTGCATTTATTTCTTCTATTCCTTTTAACCCTGTAGCAGAATTTGCCAGGATTTCTTTCATTGCCTCCAGTTTTTCCTTATTCCCTCCTTGCAGATGAAGAATCGGTAAAAGCAATTCTATACTTTTCTCATCAAAGTTCTTTTCTCTCAGTTCTTTTAATACTTCTTCAATGCCGATTTTGTCCAGTTTGTCGATGGCCACACAAAAATCGGTTTCACAGCCCGGCTTACCTATTATTTCAGTAATTCCCGATAATATTTTTCTGTTGTTAATTTTCAGGGCGAAGTTTTCGATTTTCAGCTTCTGGAATACTTCATGCACCATCAGAACGATTTCCGCTTCGCATAGCAGGGAATCTGTGCCGACTACATCCGCATCGCACTGGTAAAATTCACGGTAACGCCCTTTTTGAGGACGGTCTGCTCTCCAAACAGGCTGTATCTGATATCTTTTAAAAGGAAAGGTTATTTCATTTCTGTTCATAACCACATACCGGGCAAACGGAACAGTGAGGTCGTACCTCAGCGCTTTTTCGGTAAGCACTTCGGAATTGATGTTTTTTTCCAGCCCCTTGTTAAACTCGGTTTTTAATTCCTCTTTATTTTTTGCTTCATACAGTCTAGAATTCAGTATCTTAAAAATAAGCTGATCACCCTCGTCGCCATATTTACCGGTTAGAACGGAAATATTTTCCATGGAAGGAGTTTCGAGAGGAAGAAATCCAAAACGGGTAAAAACTTCTTTAATGGATGAAAATATATAATTTCTTTTGGCCATTTTTTCCGGGCCAAAATCTCTTGTGCCTTTGGGAATAGAGGGTTTTTGGATACTCATAACTTAGTTTTGCGGGCAAAAATACAAAAACAGGTTAACAATTGACCTTTTTTGGTCGTAAATAAAGGTCTGGTTTGAGTAAAAAAAGAGTGTTATGAAAATTATTAATTGCTTAGCTTACATTATCAAAAAAAGAGAAAACTATCAGTTGCTGTTGATTCCCATGCTTTTCCTGATTTTTGAATGTAGTGTAGCATTAATTCTGAATTGGGAATTGTTTGGCGAGCGTTATAAAGTAAGTGAAAAGACTTTCCTGACGGAGGCATCTGTTTCGGTACATAACCCTTTGATTGTTATTAAGCCTATTCATTCCGACCGGGTCACCAATCCATTTGGAATTGAGGAGAATAGGGGATTTATCAGTTTTCACAGTCCCAAGGCAGCTGTAAAGGCTGTTGTGTATATTCTGAGTCTGCTTTGCTCGTTTGTGGGAATATTTATAGCGCTGTTGTGGATTAAAACACTGTTAGGGCAAATTACTACCACCATTCGCTGGGAGTTATGGCCGGCAGCCTGTATTATGGCGCATATTACATTTTATCTGATTGCCAATGGAAATTTTAATAATATCTTTTAAAAAAGTTTTCCATTATAAAGAAAAAGCTATATCTTTGCGCACTCAATTCTAATTTTAAGAACAATGGCTATCACTAGATTAAAAAGAAAAGAAAAAAGGAATAAAATTGTTTCTAAAGCAAGAACAACAAGTATCAAAAGACTTACTACTGTTCCTGTGATCAAGAAAATAGATCTAGAAGAGTTGAAAAAACAAGCTGGTGCATAATAAAGCATTCATAAAGTTATTATAATGAAAGGTGAAGTAATATTCACCTTTTGTTATTTTATCCCCTCTTACCAAGTTCTATCGCCTTCACATTTTCCAGTTTCCTGTTGTTGAGGTCAAATTTCATAATGGTTTTTATTTTATGAAATCCCTGGTTACCAGCAGCTCCTGGATTAATTGAAATCAAGTTTAGCTTCGGGTCGGAAATGACTCTCAGGATATGGGAATGTCCGCAAATAAAGAGATCGGGCCTTTCTTTTTGTAATTCCTCTTTAATTCCCTTGGCATAATGCCCGGGATATCCTCCAATGTGGGTGATAAAAACCTTAAACCCTTCGGTTTCCACTATCAGATCTTTTGGGAACTGGTAACGAATTTCCTTATCATCGATATTACCATATACTCCTTTTAAGGGTTTAAACTCTGCTAATTGTTGAGCTACTTCCATGGTCCCAAAATCTCCGGCATGCCAGATTTCATCCACATCCTCAAAGTGATGATAGACTTTTGGATCCAGAAAGCCGTGAGTGTCAGAGATTAAACCAATTCTTTTCAACTTTTACAAAAGGGTTTTCAGGTAAAAAGCTAAAGCCTTTCAAAACGGTGCTTATGCAAATCTGTCTTTGAAAGGCTCTGGCAAGTGTTAATCAGGAAAGTATCTTTAGACCATCCACTTCTCAGGAGCTGTTCTCCAGGAGTTTAATGTAGCCAGGTCACTTTCCTTGATATAACCGAGTTTGATGGCTTCGTTAAGCAACGTATTGTAATTGGTAAGAGATTTTAGCAGGACCCCTTTATCTAGAAAGTTTTTTTCGGCGATATCAAAGCCGTAGGTAAAAATGGATACCATTCCCAGTACTTCAATACCTCCGTCTCTTAAGGCTTCTACTGCTTTTAAAGAGCTTCCTCCAGTGGAAATAAGGTCCTCAACTACAACCACTTTTTGCCCAGGGGCAACTTTTCCTTCAATAAGATTTTCCATTCCATGATCTTTTGGTTTGGGTCTTACGTAAAGGAACGGCAGATTCATGTGATCGGCAATAAGGGTTCCCTGAGGGATGCCCGCCGTTGCTACTCCGGCAACAGCTTCGGTTTGAGGAAAGTACTCTTTTACAAGTGAAACAAGTTCTTCTTTAATGAGGTTTCTAACATCAGGAAATGATAGAGAAAATCTGTTGTCACAATAAATTGGTGAGTTCCAGCCTGAGGCCCATTTAAATGGCTGCTCAGGACGTAATTTGATCGCACCGATTTTAAGAAGGGATTCAGCTACTTTTTCTGAAGACATATAAATTAATTTGAAGGCAAATTTAGAATAATATTTAATAGCATGATAAAATTCTATTTGTTACTTTGCATGACGGATCATCAAAATTTACCATCCCAATTACCAAGTTAGATGAAGCTTTTTTTGAATGACAAGCCTGTATGGATCGTGCAGCTTGACGAGCAATTGGACAGTAGTGCGTACGATGCGGTGTTAGATGGCAAAAATGAGATTATTTCCAGAAACCTCGTGGGAAATGTCATTGTCATGGGAGCTTCTCCATCGCATATCGATCGTTTGCTTAAGTTGCTGGAGGTTAAAAAGTTGAAAAAGCTTAAAGGGATAACTTTTGCAGTACCGGATAAAAAGTTTGCTGTTGAATTCATCAAGGATCAATTTAAGATCGTCAGGGCAGCCGGAGGACTTGTGGTGAAAGAGGATAAAATCCTTATGATCTACAGACTGAAAAAATGGGATTTGCCTAAAGGGAAACTGCGGAAGAAGGAAGATACCCTGAAAGGGGCCAAAAGGGAAGTTGAAGAGGAATGCAACATTAAGGTAGAAGTAAAAGAAAAGCTTTGTAAAACCTGGCATACCTATGTGCGAAAAGGGAGAAGGATTTTGAAAAAAACAACCTGGTACCTGATGGAAAATTTGAACGACTCAATGATGCGTCCTCAAATAGAAGAGTACATTGAAGAGGTCAGATGGATGGATAAAAAGGAAGTGAAAAAAGCTACTAAAAACACCTATCGATCCATAGAAGAGGTGTTGGATCATTTCTACAATAAGGAGAAAACTATTTTGTAGGATAGTTTAATTCATAAGGCAGAAAGTGGTCTGCTTTTGCCCCATATCTGTGCAAGTCTCTTATGATGGAAGAACTCACTGCTGCAAGTTCCGGAGAAGTGATCAAAAAGATCGTCTCCAGTTCATCCCAAAGGAATTTATTCGCCTGAGCAATCCCACATTCGTATTCAAAGTCCGTTGTGTTTCTCAGTCCTCTGATTATAAACTTGGCATTTCTTTTTTTGGCAAAATCAGCCGTAAAGCCTTGATAGGATTCAATGCTTACCTGTGGATATTCTTTAAACACTCCCCTGATTTTTTCTTCCATAAACTCCAGCGGAAAGTATCGGGTTTTGCTGGTGTTTTGTCCTATGCCGATGATCACCCGGTCAAACAGACTAATACTGCGCATGACGATATCCAGGTGGCCTTTGGTAAATGGATCAAATGATCCGGGAAAAAGTGCTATCCTTTCCATTGGTTACTATTCGCAAAGATGCATGGAATACAAATCAAAAAACTTGTGGTCAAAGACCTCATCAAAGTAATATCCGAAATGCAGGCTGGAGGGCTTATCTCCAAAAGATATATTTTTGATATACTTATAAAGTTTTTTGTATAAAACGGAATCCGGGGTGATTTCTCCGAATATGGTTACCGGTACGACTTCAGGATTTATCTGAAGCTGATCCATCACAAACATGGTAAAGTAGACAAAGTCTTCCGGGCTTATATAATTGAAGGAATTACAATATTCCAGATTTTTACTACGCTTTACCAGAATAGTCATGTACTGATTCTCTACATTGATCACAACCGACAAATCCTGCTTATTATTTCCGCTCAGTAAAACACCCTCGATAAGTGGACTGGTGTGATGCACTATCTTCACTTTTTTGGACGGATACTTCTGGTTAAACCATTCTATAATTTTTTTATCTGCAGAGAAAATGTTCACCGCGTCCAGTCTGTTCTGTCGGTAGTAGTATACTTCATCATTATTGTCATCCGAAAAATGACAGTTGATATGCAGGTAATCTTTTAAATATTGTTGTTCAAATAGTGAGAATGGGATTAAAGAAAAGCAGGTGTTTTTTATAGCCAGTCGCACATCTTTCCAGAAGCCGGCCTGCAACAGCGCGTGATCCTCATACAATAGTCTCAACTGCTCGAGCAGTTGATCAGGAGTCTGGATATTTAAAAGCTGGTAGTCCTCAAGCAACAGACATCTGTTTTTTACAGAATCTGTTATGCAAATTCTGAAAAGTTCTTTACTTACCTGCAGAGACAGGGTATATCGGGCAATCAGGTCTACGTTGAACTGATCGTCTTTTATTTTTTTGTTTAACTTGTACTGTGCTGTTTGTTCTTCCATCTTAACAAAATATTCACATTCTCCTTTAGATAATGTGGATAAATGGTTAATATTTTATTTCTCTTTAAAATTAACCAAATTTTTACTGTTGAAAATGTTTTTTCCACAAAAATGTTAAAATGTGGAAAAACAAATCTTATTGCATTGTTTAGAGCTTACCTATCTAACCTTTTTCTTATTCATTAGCTATCTTTTTCTGAAGGAAATAGCCTTTTAGGTTTAAAAGTTCGGTTTTGGTTTTGGCAAGGCGAAATATATTATGAAAGCAGCCACTGTCATTTTTCTGGATTTCCGACAGATTCCAAAAGCTGACGTCTTCAATGATCTGACTGTTGAGACTCATTTCAGGGTCTTTGCCGAGGGTCAGAATGCCACCGGTTTCTTCCACTTCAAAGAACAGCTCTATGGCGTGCAAAGGAGGATCAAGAAACTCATGAGTGCATAGGAAGGATTTGATCTTTACAATCAGTCCGGTTTCTTCATAAAACTCCCGAATGAGCGATTCCTCTGCAGATTCACCAAAATCAACGCCTCCGCCAGGGGGCGCATAAAAGTATTTATTGGGGCCGATGGTCAAATGTTTGACTAATAGTATATCAGAGTCTCTGAAGAGTAAGCCACAGACTCTGATCCTTATTTTATTGCCGTATGTTTTGATTATTTCCTGTTGATGCTCTTCCATATTACTGCAATTTATCGGAAATTTGTATCCTGTGCGACCTTCTGCTTTAATTTCCTCCAACTTCCCGTTTGAGCCTACCTATGGGCAACAGGCTGTCTTCAAAATGCTGGACGATTTCCTTTTTTCAAGACAGATGAAAAAGCCTGTTTTCCTTTTAAAGGGATACGCCGGAACCGGTAAAACTACTCTGGTAAGTGCGCTTGTAAAAGCTCTGGAAACGCTGGAAATGGCCGTAGTACTTATGGCACCTACCGGAAGAGCGGCCAAGGTAATGAGCAATTATTCGGGTAAGCGGGCTTTTACCATTCATAAGCAAATCTATGTCAGGGAAGAAGATGCGGTGAGCGGAGCGCTTCAGTTCCGGAGAAAAAAGAACCTGTTTGCCAATACGCTGTTCATCGTGGATGAAGCGTCCATGATTTCTGACGATGGAGATTTCGGAGAACGCAAGCTGTTGACCGATCTGATAGAATTTGTGTTTGAGAAGAAGTCCAACCGGCTCATGCTGATCGGTGACAATGCTCAGCTTCCTCCGATCAAAAGAGAAATAAGTCAGGCGCTTGAAGGAGATTATCTGAGAAGCAATTTCGGCGTTGATCTTAAGGAATACGAGCTCAATGAGGTTGTACGACAGGAGCAGGCTTCAGGTATATTGTACAATGCGACCGCTCTTCGTACAAACCTGTCTAAGGAAAATTTTGACATTCGGTTTACCACCAAAGGCTATAAAGATTTTTACAGAATGACGGGAGAGAAGCTGGAAGAAGGGTTGAGGTATGCTTATGATAAGCATGGTGAAGAAAACACTGTGATCATCTGCAGGTCTAACAAGGCTGCCACGCAATATAACAATTATGTTCGGAGAGCTATACGTTTCTGTGAAAGTGAAATAGAAGCCGGAGATCTGTTGATGGTGGTCCGTAACAATTATACCGTTCTGGAAGAAGGCACCAATCCGGGATTTATAGCCAACGGGGATTTTGCGGAGGTGCGGAAAATAAGGAGTATGATAGAGGAACATGGGTTCCGGTTTGCAAAGGTTGAATTACAGCTGATAGATTATCCTGATTTACCAGCTTTTGAGACCCTTATTTTTCTGGATACCCTGCACAGTTTTACCCCTTCACTTTCACAGGAAGAAAATAAAAAACTTTATGACGCTGTGCTGCAGGATTACCTGGACATAAAAAGTAAGAAAGACAGAATGGATGCCATCCGAAAAGATCCCTATCTAAATGCTCTGCAGGTAAAGTTTGCCTATGCGCTAACATGCCATAAATCTCAGGGTGGACAGTGGAAGGCTGTTTTTGTGGATCAGGGCTATCTTACTGAAGATCAGATTAATAAAGAATTTGTAAGGTGGTTGTATACAGCCGTTACCAGAGCCTCGGAAGAGCTGTTTCTGGTAAATTTTAACAGCAAATTTTTCTGATAAATGGCAGGAAAATTGTTAGTTTTAAGAGAAAATTTTGAACTATGAATACGAAAACTTTCCTGAACTGTCTAGTTGTCCTTCTTTTTGTATTGATATCAAACCTTCATGTTGTCGCTCAAAATGCTAACGGGCCTGTACTTGAGTTTACCGAAAAGTCTTTTGAGTTCGGAGACATTGTTCAGGGAGATTCCGTTATGCACGTATTTAAATTTGTCAATAAAGGAAACGCACCGCTTATGTTAAAGGAAGTGCTTACAACATGTGGCTGTACGGTTCCTAAATTTTCCAAAGATCCCGTATTACCGGGGAAGGAGGGAGAACTCCTGGTGAAATTTAACTCCGAAGGCAAAGAAGGACGGTTAACCAAAGTGATCACTGTATTAAGCAATGCCATCAACAATCCTGCACGAGTGAGTATAGTGGTCAACATCCTTCCCAGGAAGTAGTGCTTATAAGCTTTTTAAAACCGCAATTAAAGCAAGAATCCAACCCGCAATCAGGAACGTACCGCCGATTGGAGTGATTGCTCCCCACTTAGGTACGTTTGTCAGGCAAAGAATGTAAAGCGAACCACTGAAAATCAGCATTCCGGTTATAAAACAATAGCCGGAATAGTTCAGCATTTTTATATCTCCTTTAACCAGAAGTACTATTCCTATAAACAGCAGCGCAAAGGTGTGGTAAAACTGGTATTTTACAGCTGTTTCGAACACTTCTGTTCTTCCGATAGATACTAGATATTCTTTTAGTTTGTGAGCTCCGAAAGCTCCGATCATTACAGATAAGGCTCCTGAAAGGCTGCCTGCTGCAAGAAATAGTTTGTACATGATTAAGCAGTTTTATTGATAATTCCTTGATCCAAATATGGCACTTCCTATGCGTACCATTGTACTTCCTGATTCACAGGCTAATTTATAATCTGAACTCATACCTATGGACAACTCTTCCATTCTGATCTGGTCTGTTTCCATGGTAGCTTTAATCTGTTGAAAGAGGTTTTGTATGTGCTGAAATTCTTTCTTTACCTGACTTTCATCGTCAGTATTGCTTGCCATGCCCATGAGGCCCAGAATCTGAATATGTTTCAATGCTTTGAGCTCTTCCGACTGAATCGTTTGAAAAAGCTCTTCTTCGGAAAAGCCAAACTTGGTCTCTTCACGGGCAATGTGTATTTGTAAAAGACAATTAATGACCCTGTTATGTTTTTCAGCCTCTTTGTTTATTGCCTTTAATAGTTTAAAAGAATCAACAGAATGAATTAAATGAATAAAAGGAACAATGTACTTGATTTTATTGGTCTGAAGATGTCCTATAAGATGCCAGCGGATTGTTTTGGGTAGAACTTCATATTTGGACACAAGTTCCTGAACTTTATTTTCTCCAAAATCCGTTTGACCGGCGTGGAAAGCTTCCAGAACGGTTTCGGAAGGGTAGGTTTTGGAAACGGCAATTAATTTGGTCGTATACGGATCTAAAAAAGATCGAATTTTCTGAAGGTTTTGTGAAATATTCATTTAGCTGTTTTTGCTCAGTAAAACCTCGTAATTTTACTAAAAATAGGTTAAAGTTTAAATTCTTCAATATATCTTAGCATTATTATTGCAGGGAAGTGAAGAAATCATTGGTTTAAGTTACTAATCTTTTAAAAAAAACTGGCAGGAATGGCGTTATTTGGAGCTATATTAAATAAAGGGATTAAGCTAGGCAAAAAGATTGAAAGTGAGCATCGTTCTGCATCTGAAATGCAGAAGAAAGAACTAAAGAAGCTGTTGAAAAAAGCCGCGGATACTAAGTTCGGACAGGCTTATAAGTTTGATAAAATCTTGCGGAGTTTTAAAAAAGGTGATATTAATTTTTACGAAGAGTATAAAAAGAATGTCCCTGTTTGGAACTATAATCAGATTTTTAATAAATGGTGGCACAAAAGTAAGGCAGGCGAAAGAGATGTGACCTGGCCTGGCACGGTTCGTTATTTCGCTCTCAGCTCAGGAACATCAGAAGCATCTACCAAGCATATTCCCCTCACGAAGGATATGATCAAGTCCAATAAAAGGACAAGTATCCGTCAGATTTTATCCCTTTCTGAATACGATCTTCCGAGTGAAGCATTTGAAAAAGAAATTCTTATGCTGGGCGGAAGTACCGAGCTGCACAAAGCTGGTTCTTATTACGAAGGGGATCTGAGTGGTATTCAGGCCAGCAAAATTCCGCTGTGGTTCCATCTGTTCTACAAACCTGGAAGAAAAATTGCCAAAAACAGGGATTGGGATAAAAAGCTTAACGAAATCACTTTAAATGCCAAAAACTGGGATATCGGTTTTGTTGTAGGGGTGCCGGCATGGATCCAGATTATGATGGAACGGATTATCCAGCATTATAATGTTAAGAACATCCATGAAGTCTGGCCTAACCTGAAAATTTTCGTGCACGGAGGAGTTTCGTTTGAACCTTATAAAAAAGGCTTTGAGAAACTTCTGGGGAAACCTCTGATTTACATAGAGACTTATCTTGCTTCTGAAGGGTTTATCGCATTCCAGGCAAAACCCAACAGCAAATCGATGAAGCTGGTACTGGACAATGGGTTGTTCTTTGAGTTTGTCCCCTTTAATGAACGTAATTTTAATCAGGACGGAGATCTGGTTGAGAATCCTGAAACATTAATGATCAGTCAGGTAGAGGAAGGGGTCGATTATGCATTGCTGCTGACTACCAACGCCGGAACCTGGAGGTATCTGATCGGTGATGTAATACGTTTTGTATCCAAAGAGAATTCAGAAATCATTATTACAGGAAGAACCAAACACTTTTTAAGCCTTTGTGGTGAACATTTGTCTGTTGAAAACATGAACAAAGCGATTCACCAGCTTTCCGAGGAATTTAATATTGAAATTAGAGAGTTTACAGTTTCCGGAGTCGATTACGAAACACTTTTTGCGCATCAGTGGTTTATTGGTACTGACCAGCCAGTGGATGAGGAAAAACTTAAGCTCCGACTTGATGAATTACTTAAACAACTCAATGACGATTACAGAGTGGAAAGAGGGCATGCTCTGAAAGAGATTTTTGTTAAAGTAATTCCTTCCGCAGTGTTCTACAAATGGTTTAAGAGCAAAGGGAAAGAAGGAGGGCAAAATAAATTTCCAAGAGTAATGAAAAAAGCATTGTTTGAAGAATGGTCACAATTTGTGAAGCAGGAAACTGAAAACGCTCATTAATGACTGAAATTATAGCAAGTGCTCTGGGGTTTGCAGCTTTGCTCGCATTGCTTCCAGGGCCTGTATTCTTTGCGCTTATTCAGACAAGTATTCAGAAGACGTTTAAATATGCAGTGTTTTTTGCTTTGGGGGTGGCCTTGAGTGATATCTTATTCATTCTTGCATCGTACCTGGGAATTGCCAATTTTATTACGGATGAATATTTTGAAAAGATCATAAAATCGGTCGGTGGAGCAGTACTTGGATTGTTTGGACTGTTCTATTTTTTTAAACCGGCAGATAAGAAAGTTAGTCTGGAACCTATTCACAAAGACCATAAGAAGGGAAATTTTTTCATTAAAGGTTTTGCCTTAAACTTTCTGAATCCCTCAACTTTCTTTTACTGGCTCGCTCTTACAAGTGTTGTGAGTGTTAAATACAGCGACAATCAGGCAGACGTCGTAATTTTCTTCGTTATTCTGGTGGGTTCTATTTTTGGTTTGGATGTGATGAAATCCTATCTGGCACACAAAATCAAAAAGGTTTTTACCAATACCACCATCATGCTACTGAATAAATTGCTGGGAGGGATTCTTATTTTAATAGGGGTCAATTTTCTGGTCTCGGCATTTACCGGTAAGGCACTCTTTTAAGACAAGCGGTTAATCTTCCAGTGCATTAGAAATAAAGGTTGATTTTAAAAACAGCCATAACAGGTACACGATCATTGCCCAGAACAAATAAACCTGATAATAATCGCGGGTATTTTTAAACCTGTTTTCCTTTATAATTCCTTTTTCATAAGAATCAATAAGTTTAAAGGTTTCTTCCAGTGTTTTTCTGTTAGAAGCCCTGAAAAACCTGCCATTGCTTAACTGGGCAATTTTCTTTAATGTGGTTTCATCCAGGTGAGAATCTATATAATTTTTTCTGCCTTTTGCATCTTTTCCCCAGGCCACTTTTCCTTCTTTGCCTATTGCAATGGAGTATATTTTTATTCCAAATCCTTTAGCCAGTTTAGCGGCCATAAGCGGGTTAAGATTTCCTGCTGTATTTTCCCCGTCACTCATGACAATCATAACTTTGGATTTTGATTGAGATTCCCGAAGCCTGTTTATTGCAACGCCTATTGCATTTCCGATTGCAGAACCTCCGCTTTCAATCATTTCTGTAGAAAGGTTTGAGATAAAGTTCTGCACCATCTGATGGTCGGTGGTTAATGGTGACAATGAAAACGCATCTCCGGAGAACACAACAAGACCGATTCTGTCTTCCTTTCGGGATTCTATGAATTTTGAAGCAATATTTTTGGCAGCAGCAAGTCGGTTGGGCTGAAGGTCCTCTAATTGCATAGATTCGGAAATATCCATGACCAGCACAATGTCTATTCCTTCTTTATACACTTCTGCTGTTTCATCCGATTTTTGAGGACGGGCCAGGGCGAGGAGTACAAGCCAGATGCTGACAACGATAAATATGTATGGGATAAACCTTAACTTTCCTATAAGCCAGGAAAAATGAAGATCTTTTAATGGAAAAGCAACATCCAGTTTTTGTCTGAACCGGTAATAGAGTGCCCATCTGAGTAAGACCAGAAATGGAATGACAGGTATCAGGTATAGAAAGTACGGGCTGTCCCAGTGAAAATTTCTGAGCGTAGAAGGGGAGAACCAACTCCAGGAAAACCAGTCTGCTATGTCTTTAAAAAAATCAGTCATTGCTCAGTTTTTTCTTTATTTCCAGGAACCTTTTGTTGGTGAACTTTTTCAGGATTGCCAGAGACTTTGCAGGAGCCGCGGAAACAAGCCCACCATAAATTGCCCGGTCAATATCCTGTAATCCCTGCTGTAATTCTTCCTGCTTGTACAGGTCAATGATCTCAGTGGTGGTATAAGTGTGGACCGGAATGTTTTCCAGTCTGGAAAGATAAACTTTCCAAAGGTTTAATGCGCGTTCAACACTATCCGGATCTTTTTCGGTTTTAAACTCTTTTTCATGCTTTTCAAAATTTCTCAAAAAGGCAAGATGCGCTTTCCGTATTACATACAATTTGTAACTCCGGACAATCGCTTTTCCAAACAGCAGATAAATCAGGAATAAAAGAAACGCCACAAGAACCGCTATTCCGAAAATCAGGGGATAGTTGAGGGTACGTTGTACCCTGGCATACCGTGTATCACTTAAAAGCCTCTGTCCTTCCAGTGATTTAATGTTTTGAATAACCGCAACAGAATCTGGCTGACTATATACTTTAACACTATCGCCGTTACGGATGTAAAAAACGGGTAAACTTAGCTTTTGAATGCTGTCTGTTTTATATGTTTCGAAAATATATATGACACAGTCCTTGCTAATCCCGTCAACTGTCTGGGTGGGGAAATAGGTTTTCCTTATTAGTTCAAACGGTTTAAAGTTGTAGTTGGAATCGGGGAATAAAACCTGTTCCTGTGCATTGTAGGAAAGACTCAGGGCAAAACCAAAGGGTGCTCCTATCTGCACAAAATCTTCCAGAAAATATCCATTTGGAGGAAGCGTCTGACTTTTTAAAAGCGAAGGAAGAATTATAATAAGAATAAATGCTATATATCTTTTCATTACTATCGTTTGCTTCGCATTTTTCTTATTTTGAACAATTGAACCAGCTGGGATAAATAGTCTTCATTGGTATTTACCCAAAGATAGTTGGCCCCGTTTCTTCTGCAAAACTGTTCAAGTTTAAGTTTATTTTCAGCGTACCCCTTATTGATTTTTTCCCGGAATTTGGAGGAGGAAGAGTTGACCCAGATCGTTTTTTTAGATTCTTTGTCGTAGAGAGGAATGATACCAAGGTTAGGAAATTTGATTTCTCTGGGGTCGTTCAGATGGATTACCACGAGGTCGTGCTTGTGCGCCAGAGCGGCGAGATTGGTCGTGTAGCCTTCGTCAATAAAGTCGGAAATAAAAATTACCACACTTTTTTTCTTGAGCATGGTAAGGGTAAATTTTAAAGATTTATGCAGGTCTGTTTTTATCGAGTTGGGAATCAGGTTGAATAACGTTCCTATCATCTGATACGCATGGCGCATGCCCTTGTCGGGTTTAATGTAGGCTTCTTTCTGGTCGCTGAAACAAATTAGCCCCACGCTGCTTTCATCTTTTACGGCAGAGAGCGCCAGTACAGCACATATTTCCCGGGCAATGTCTATTTTTCGTGTGTTTTTGCCTATTTCCTGAGACGCACTTACATCCACTATAAAGAACACGTTCTGTTCTTTTTCTTCTTTAAAAGTCTTTACAAAAGTACCGTGGCCTTTGGCCGAAACGTTCCAGTTAATAGTCCTTACGTCGTCGCCGTACTGATAGGCACGTACATCGTCAAATTCCAGACCCGAGCCTTTAAATACTGAATGAAAGTTTCCGTGCATGTGGTTGTTCACTGCTTTCCGGATTTGTATTTCGTATTTGCGTATTTTCTTCAGCAGGTCTTTCATTACTGAACTTAAACAAAGAAAAGAGACTTTTTAAAATTAGCATTAAAATAAGTAATTTTCGACGTGAAAAAGTTTTTTTTGGTATTATTAATGGCTGCTGCGGCATGCAAGGGGCCTGAAGACATTCCGGAGGATATCCTTCCAAAGGAAAAGATGGTTCAGCTGCTTATAAGAATTCATATTGCGGAAGCTGCTGTAGGAGTTAGAAATCTTCCATCCGATTCAGCATCAAAGCTTTTTAAAGCATATCAGAACGAATTGTTTAAAAAAGCCGAGGTCGATGATTCGGTGTATGCCAGAAGTTATTCGTATTATGTAGAACGACCGGAGCTCATGGATCAGATCTATGCAGCCGTAGTAGATAGTTTAAGTCTTCGGGAATCGGTAGGTAAAATGGATTAGTTTACCTCTTTTTTTCCTGTTGGGACTTTGGTTCAGAAGTGTTATTCGCATCTTTTTCCGAAATCCAAACGGTTAAAAGTACGATTGCGATAAGGAGGATCAGCCCCAGAAATCTTTTGTCTTTGTACAAAGGTTTTACTGCCTTTTTATAGTTTGTAAGCTGATTATAATCTTTTAATAACTGGTCAAAGTTTTGATGGCCGGTGATTTTATCGTCAGAGGGTAGGGGTCTGTTTTTCTTTATTTTGTACTTATATTTTCCCATGATCAGGCTGTAAATCTTTTATTAAGGCAATCCCTTAATTTATCTAGTATTCTGTATGTTTTTACTTTGGCATTGTTCTCCGTCATACCAAGAATATAACCCACTTCTTTAAACGATTTCTGATCAAAAAAGCGCAGCTCAATGAGTTGCATTTCTTTTTCATTCAGATGCTCCAGGGCTTTCAACATTTCCTCTTCCATATCTGCCATTCCGCCAAGGTGAAGTTCTTCTTTCAGTTCAGCAATGTCGGTCTCCTCTATGTTAATAGAGCGGGAAGCTTTCGTTTTTCTGTAAAATAAATTTACTTCATTGGTTGCAATACGAAAAAGGAATGCGGAAAAGGGGAGCCCTTTAAATTCGTATTTTTTAATATTAATCAACGCCTGAAGAAATACATGACTGGTAAGATCTGCAGTCAGGTCTTCATTGTCTGTTCTTTTGTATATAAACAGAAATATTTTTTTATAATACTTATTATAAATATGAGAAAAGTGTTTCGGATCGGACCTGGAGGCCTGAATCCATTCCTGTTCTCTGGCAATTTCTTCGTTGGTCTGATGGTTAATCAAAGTAAAAAGTTTACTCCATAATACGAAATTTGCAAAAAGATACAGCCGTGCTTCAAATTTTTTTTATTTCATTTAAAGCTCCCCGGGCTTTGTTGTCAATGCTGTTTTTGTAGTAGTAATCCTTGTAGGAAAGTGCTTTTTCGAAATAAAAAACAGCTTGTTCTTTGTTGTTCTGATGCCGGAAGATGTATCCCAGCTGCAGGGCTGCATTGGGAGCAAAATACATTTTTTTAGTGCCCGAAAGTTCTATGGTTTTTTTATAATACTTTACAGCTTCTGCAATTTTGCCTGTTTTATGGTAGAGTCTTGCAAGGCGATAGTAATATTCGATCTCGTCTTTGGGAGAGCGTAGAGCTTTTGGGGATAACTTTTGTAGCAATTCTGCCGCTTCCGTGAAGTAACCTCCGTCAATTGCCAAACGGGCCTTCATGATGGTTTTGTCGGAAAAATCTCTGTTTTCTGCCACGTACAGAGCATATTTATCTCCATCGTACAGGGCATTTCCTTCTTTCATGATTTTAGGGAGATAACGTTCCGCTTTGTCGTCTTCGTTGTTAAGCCAGTAACTCAGGAAAATTTTATACCAGGCTTCTTTCTTAAAATTAACACCCCTGTAGTTGATAAGAAATTTATTGAAGGACGTGATTGCCTGGGTATAATGTCCTTTTTGAAGGTAAATATCCCCTCGCATCAGGTGGAGATAAGCGAAGTTAAGGTAATTGCCCTGCGGCAGATTTTCCAGAATAGTTAATGCTTCTTCTGAATAAGCATTCTTCATGCAATGGAAAGCATATAAAAAGGAATAGAGCAGGTTGTCTTTGTTGGCCAGGTACAATGCTTTGGCTTCTTTGGCAGAACTGGTTTCTTTTCCCAAAATAAAATTCAGGACAGTGATGTGGAGTATTTTTGCCTCTGTAGCAAACGGGTTGGACGATTCGGCCAGGACACGAAGCATTTCAAGGCCTTCCTTTACACTGCCGTTCATTCCCATGAGGTGGACAATCCAGGTGTACTTATCGGGAATGGAGCCGATGAGTATTTTGAAGAGTCCCATAGACTTGTTATTAGGAAGGAAGTCTGGATATTTTGCGGCGTTGCTGGCGAGTAATTTATAAGCCTGCCTTAATTCCCACATGGAACTGATTTCTTCTCCGAATTTGAGTTTTACAAAGGCTCTTTGAAGTTTAATCTCGCCAATGACGAATAAATAATAGGGGGAATGCGGATTCAGTTTTGAAACACTGGCTTCGGCAGTTTCAGAAAACTGTTTGTACGATTCCAGTAATGCAGGATCTTCTTCTACAAGCATTTTAACTGTTTCAGCCAGGTGTTCTATATAGACAGAGATCCCATTGACCGACTGGTCCTGTCTGTGTTGGGCTTTGAAGCTGCTAACAGACTTTAGTTTAAGGGTAGCATGATAGGCATCAGTTCCAGCTTCGGTAAAGGAAAACTGAGCGTAAAGCGGGGAATAGAGGGTTAGGTATAAAAGTATAAAAAAAGGGCCAACTAAAGCAGCCCTTTTTTTATGAGTGAAATTAAAAACTTCAATCTTCAAATGTTTATTTTTTGGCAGACTCAAGTACTACTGTTTCAACATCTGCGAATATACGTCCGCAATGCTCGCAAACAATCAATTTTTTCTTATCTCTGATATCTACTTGTCTTTGTGGAGGGACAGTGTTGAAGCATCCGCCACAGGCATCTCTTTTTACAGAAACAACAGCTAAGCCATTATTTGCATTCAGACGGATTTTATTGTAGGAGTTGAGTAGTCTTTCTTCGATGGATTTTGAAGCTTTTTCTCTTTCTTTTAAAAGTCTTGCTTCTTCGTCTTTGCTTTCCGCGCTTATGGTTTCAAGCTCGTCTTTTTTAAGCTTCAGATCTTTTCTTCTGTCTTCAAGAATTCGTTGAGTCTGGGCGATCTCTTCGTTTTTCTGGTTGATTTTTTGTAGAAACTCTTTGGTGCGTTTTTCACTTATTTGAATTTCAAGCTGTTGTAGCTCTACTTCTTTGGTGATGGCGTCGTACTCTCTGTTGTTTCTTACATTTTTCTGCTGCTCTTCATATTTTTTTATATTCTTTTCAGCATCCTTTATAGCAAGCTTATTTTTGGTGATTTCGTCATTTAGGAACTGGATATCACTTTGATACTTACCTAGCCTTGTCTCATATCCTGCAAGCTCATCCTCAAGATCTCTAACCTCTTCGGGTAAGTCGCCTCTTATTTTTTTAATTTCCTCGAGTTTAGAGTCGATGGCTTGAAGTTTTACCAGAGCTTCAAGTTTTTGTGCTATAGTGGTTTCCATTTATTCTAAATATAACTTATGGGGTTTGTGTTAATTTTTGACAAAACGACTGCAATATTAGTAAAATTTTTGTTCAAAAGCTCGCAAATTAGCTCTTTTGTAAAAACTTCACTTTCATAGTGCCCTATGTCGGCGATGACAATTTTCCCATCTGCATCAAAATACTCATGATATTTAAAATCGGATGTGATAAAAACGTCTGCATTCTGAAAAATCGCATTTTTTAAAAGAAAGTTCCCTGCACCACCGCAAGCTGCTACTTTTTTTATTTTGGATGATAGTAATCGGGTATGTTTGATTACAGAGAGATTCATGCGTTCTTTTAAATACATCAGAAATGCCTGCGGATCCATAGGTTCTTGCAGCTCTCCTATAACACCGGACCCTGTTTCCAGGTTCTCATTTTCCAGTAAAATTATATCAAAAGCAGGCTCTTCATAGGGATGAGAGGACCTTAATGCCTGAACTATCTTTTTTTGAATATGTCCTGGAAAGATAACCTCGATTCTGGCTTCTGCCACATACTCTGGCTCATTGGCCTTTCCTATATGAGGACTGGCGTTCTCATTGGGCATAAAGGTTCCCGTGCCTTCAAGCTGGAAGCTGCAATGGCTGTAATTACCTATCGTACCAGCTCCGGAGGAATAAAGGGCTGCCAGGACTGCGTCTTTGTTCGCCTGGGGGACAAAGGTGATGAGTTTTTTTAGTAAGCCGGTTTTCGGGGCCAGGATTTGAGGATTTAAAAGGGAAAGTTTTTCTGCTATTTTAAAACTAACGCCGTTTTTTACATTGTCCAGGTTGGTGTGAATGGCATAAAGACCTATATCGTATTTGATCGCCTTGATTACCGTACGTTCTACATAGTTACTCCCTGTAAGTTTTTTCAGACCTCTGAATATAATCGGGTGGTGGGCAACAATAAGATTGTATCCCAGTGATTTAGCCTCTTCCACGACTTCTTCCGTCAGGTCGAGGGTAACTAAAACGCCAGTAAGTTCGGCGGAAGCATCGCCCGTTAAGAGTCCGGAATTGTCATAATCTTCCTGATAGGCAGGAGGAGCAAATCGTTCAAGACAGGCTATTACGTCTTTAATTTTTGTCATTTTAACACCTTTAAAAAAATAATATGCTATTTTACTAAATTGCAGCCTTGACAGCAATTAAATTGAAATGTTTGTTCTGAAAATATTACTCTGGCCTTTGGCAGTTCTTTATGACGCTGTTACCAGAGTAAGAAATTACCTGTTTGATATTGGCCGGAAGCCTTCTTTTGAATTTGAAACCTTCGTGATCAATGTAGGCAACCTTTCGGTGGGAGGTACAGGTAAAACGCCTCATGTTGAATTGCTTATTAATTTATTGGCAGACCGGTTTAAGGTTGCCACTCTTAGCCGGGGCTATGGCAGAAAGTCTAAAGGATTTTTAATTGCGGATAAAAACTCCAGTGCCACTTTACTGGGAGACGAACCCATGCAGTTTTATTACAAGTTTGGGGAGAAAGTTACAGTTACTGTGGGAGAAGAAAGGGCTTACGCCATTCCCTGTATCCTGCATGAAAGAGAAGACACTCAGATAATATTGCTCGACGATGCATACCAGCACCGTTATGTTAAGCCCAATATTAATATCCTGTTGTCCGATTATACACGCCCATTTTATAGCGACTGGGTATTACCGGCCGGAAGGCTTAGGGAGTCCAGAAGCGGTGCAAAAAGAGCAGATGCGGTCATTGTTACGAAATGTCCCGAATCCTTGTCGGCTGCAGAGCAGGAGGCGATATGTACGGAAGTGAGAAGATATGCGGGGGAAGAAAAACCGGTTTATTTTACCTATGTAAATTATTTGAAGCCTCAATCTGTTTTTGACAAGTTTGCGGATATCCCGAAGAAAATAGTTTTTTTTGCAGGTATTGCCAATCCATTGGCGGTGATTGAAAAGCTTGGCAGGGAATATGATCTGTTGGAGGCGGTCCGGTTTTCGGATCATCATGCTTTTTCAATAAAAGATGTAAAGCAGCTTACCGGCAAGGCAAAAGCGTTGGGACGTGATGTTGCGTTGCTTACTACAGAAAAAGATATGGTTAGGCTGTTGGCACCGGAATTTGCTGATATGCTGAAAGATATTCCTTTTTTTTACATCCCTATTGAGGTGAAATTCCTGGAGGGAAAACAAAAATTTGAAGATTGGATTTTAAAATCTGTCTATTCTAAATACAGTTCTGACAAGTTTTGATTAATATTGAAAGTGACTTTAAGACTACTTTTTCTTTTATCGCTGAGTGTATTCGTATTCGTATTTGTGCTCGATAGCAGAGCGCAGATCCTGGATGATTCCACTAAGGCTATTTACGGACCGTCTACTACCACTTATATCCTGGAAGAGGATCTGTATAACATAAAGGGCAAACCTCATTTTATCGATACCTCTTTAACCAATGTGCACCTGTATGACTACCTGTATGGGGCTAATCCATATCAGAATCTGGGGCTGTTAGGTACCCCTTTAAATCCAATTTATTATACCCCGCCACAGACGATAGGTAAAAATCTTGGTATTACCATTTATGATCCCTATGCTTATGATCCGGAAGGGATAAAGTACTACGATACCAAATCTCCCTATACCCGGTTACGCTATGTTCAGGGAAGTCGGGGGCAGCAGATTCTTGAAGCCAACTTTTCCCGAAATGTAAACCCAAGGTGGAATCTTGGGGTGGACTTTAGAAGGATTACTTCTATAAAGCAGGTGGGATCTATTGTTTCAAGAGATCCTCAGACGAGTAGTTATGCCGCTGCTGTATATACCAGGTATTCAAGCAAAAATCAACGGTATCAGCTTCTGTTTAACTATACACACTTGCACCATACGAATAATGAATTTGGAGGTGTCAAACCAAGTGATACCACTCGAATTCAGGAGTTGACCAGTTACAGAGTACTTGATGGACTGCTCAACAGTGGGGCAACCACCAGAGAAAGAAGAAACAATCTTCATCTGTATCATCAGTATGGGATTTTGAAAGATTCTGTGTTGCAAATTTTTCATATTGGTGATTACCAGTACAGGGATAACAGGTATCGGGACCTGGCGATTGCGTCAGACTCTTTTTATTTTAATCTTCCTGAGCCAAGAAATAATCAGGAAATGACAGACCGGACGGATTTTGATCTTCTGGAAAACAGGATTGGACTGAAAGGGCAGGTAAGGGCCTTAAACTATAAGGCGTATTTTAGAACAAAGCAGTTCTGGTATAAACAAATTTCTGATACAGTTCAAACTTCCTATGAATACAAAGAAAACTTTGCAGGAGGGGAACTGGCGTATGTGTTTAATGACACCTCCATTGTGTCAGTTTCAGGCCAGCGCTATCTGGGAGGTGACGATCATTATCTTAAAGCCTATTTTACAGGAAGGTTTTTGTCAGGAGGCTTTTACAGAATTAATTATTCTCCAACGTTGGTTCAACTTAATTATATCGGTAATTTTTTTAGCTGGAACAATGAAGGTTTTAAAAATACTGAAACCGACAACCTCTGGCTGGATTTGAATCTGAGAGTGGGACAGGTATTAAGAATTAATCCAGGAATCCGATATACCAGTATAAAGGATTTTATATACTTTAGTGAGAATTACGTGCCTGTTCAGGAAAATTCTACTATCAAATTGTACATGGCCAGTATGAATTTTTTCCTTCGGTTGGGAAAGTTTAATATTAATGAAAGGCTGATTTATACAAAGTTTGATGGCGCTCCGGTAATGAATGTTCCGGAAATCTATTCTCATACCAGGGCTTATTTTCAAACCAGAGCCTTTCATAAGGCTGCTACCTTGCAGCTGGGAGTGGATGCGTTCTGGAGGTCAACCTACAAAGCCAACGCCTACATGCCTATACTGGAGCAGTTTTATCTGAATAATTCGGTACAGGTTAAAGAATTTATGTTAGTGGATGTGTTTCTCGATGTGCGGGTAAAACGGGCAAACGTATTTGTGAAGGTGTCCAATGTGTTTCAGGGAATAGGAGGGCCGTCTTCTCCATTTAGGAAAACATATTACACAACACCAGGCTATCCTGGTCTTCCAAGATCCTTTGATTTTGGTATTATGTGGATGTTTTTTGATTAGTAGAAGGTAGAATTGCTATGCATAGATGAAGGCCGGTAGCTCAACCGGCCTTTTTACTTTTAGGTAAGAGTCTTATCTTTGCATTTTATTTGATGAATTATGCTTGGTTTAAAGCTCCCAACTGATCCGCGCTGGGTCAATCTTGCAGAGAAAAGTATTGAAGAAATTCTGGTAGATCACGCTTATTGTGAGCAAAAGGCTGCCTCCACCTGTATATCACTCATTATTCAGTTTCCAGACAAGGAAAAAATGGTTGATACCTTAATGCCAATTGTTACGGAAGAATGGGGGCATTTTCGAATGGTGTTGAAGGAGCTTAAAAAGAGAGGACATAAACTCGGTGCCAAAAGAGTTGATAAATATGTTGTGGAGTTGATGAAGCTTGAACGGAAAGGGGGAAAGCGGGAAAGACAACTTATGGACAAGCTGCTCATCAGTGCTTTGATAGAAGCCAGGTCGTGCGAGCGTTTCAGGCTTTTGTCCGAGAATATATCAGATCTTGACCTGAGAGAATTTTACAGAGAACTTATGGTTTCTGAGGCAGGGCATTACCGTACGTTTCTGGATCTTGCCAAAGAATACATGCCGGAATCAGAAGTAAAGGAGCGGTGGCAGGAGATGTTACAGGCAGAAGCTGAAATTATCCGCAATCTCGAAATACGGGGAGACCGAATGCACTGATTGGTATTCTGAGCGTTAAGTTGAAAGTTAGAAAAAGCAAAAAACGATTAGGTTTTTTGCTTTTTCTTTTTTGCTGCCGGGAATAAAATATTGTTCAGGATCAATCTGAAACCAGGAGAATTAGGATGTAAATTCAGGTCTGTAGGTTCCTCTCCAACAAAATGCTGATAATCTTCCGGGTCATGTCCGCCATAAAACGTCCAGGTCCCTTTTCCGTAAGTTCCATGAATATATCTTGCCTCGTTTATGGATTTGGTTTCTCCGAGTATCAGCACTTCAGGTTTTAATAATTTTTTCTTAAAGGCAGTAGTCTGTCCCATAAAACCCTTGATCGTGAATTCATGATTTTGGGTTAACATGGTTGGTACGGGGTCCCACTTTGCAGAAAACTGGAACAGGTTAAAAAAGTCGTTGTTCTCGGATAGTCCTCGTTCCTGAGGGAGGTTGTCAATATTGGAATATTCGTATTCATAAGGGTCCATGCTGATGGTGAAATCTTTGAACGCAAATGTTTTGGAAAAGTCCAGCTTTCTCTGAGCAGAGGGATCTGCAGGATCTCCATCATACATAGATTCGCAAATATCTATGCCTTCAGCGGCCAGGGCTATATCATACGTATCGGTAGCCGAGCACATGGCAAAGAGAAAACCACCTCCTGCGCAGAAGTCCCGGATCCCCTTTACTACGGCCAGTTTGAGCTGAGAAACTTTGTTGAAACCATGTTTGCGGGCAGATTCTTCGTATTCCTGTTGTTGTTTGATATACCAGGGCTGAAATTTATACATGGAATAGAATTTTCCATATTGACCGGTGAAATCTTCATGGTGAAGGTGGAGCCAGTCGTATTTGGGTAATTCTCCATTGAGGACTTCGTCGTCAAAAACTACCGTGTAAGGAATTTCAGAATAGGTAAGGACCATGGTAACGGCATCGTCCCAGGGTAGTTTGGTTTTGGGGCTGTAAACAGCAATTTTAGGCGCTTTTTCTAGTTTGACCACATCCATGTTTACATCAGGACTACTTATTTCTTCAAGGATGGAAAGCTGTTGTGCATCTGAAATAACCTCATAGCTAACCCCTCTTATGACAAGTTCATTTTGAAAGACCTGATTGTGTTTAAATAAAAAACTTCCCCCTCTGTAATTCAGAAGCCAGTTTACCTCTACTTCTTTGGTTAAAACCCAATAAGCAATACCGTAAGCTTTTAAATGGTTTTTCTGGGTATTATCCATGGGTACCAGCAAATACGATGCTTTTACCTCGGAAAGGATCAATAACAAGGAACAAAAAAACAGCCGTTTTAACATAACGTATTAATCAGAAGATTTGGAAACTGTTCACTCAATGAAAAAAAATGTACTTTTTTCTCTAAAAATAAAACGATTTTTCAGAGAATACGATATAAGTCTACAAATATTTTAAACGAATTAAACTCCACTTTTAAAAGAAATAGTTTTGGATTTGTCAAAAGAAATATAAAACTGGCCAAAAATGGGAATTAGTGATTTTCTCAAGTATTCTAAAACTTTTTTTTGAAAATTTTGTCTAACAAAAGTGATAAAATAATAAGTTTTGTTACTTGTAAAATTATTAAATAATACGCATTTTTGTTTAGATTTGTATTTAATGGATAAGTTTAGGCTTATACAAATTCTTTAGCTTATCAAGAACTGAATGAAATTTATGAGAACCAAATTTTTGTTATTGTCGCTGATTCTCTTTGTTACCGGAGCAAAGGCTGGGATTTTAACAGTTTCAGGCGTTTACCAGGGGAAAAATCTCTATGTGCAAAATCCTTTCACAGGAAACATGAAAGACTTTTGTACGAATGACGTTTTTGTGAACGATGTAAAAGTCATGACTAATATTCAGTCTAGTGCCTATGAAATTGACCTTTCAAACTTGAAGTTGAACGATCCGGTTACTGTGAAAATTACGCATAAGGATGATTGTAAACCCAAAATCCTTAATCCTCAGGTAATCAGAGCTTCAAGTAACTTTCAGTTCAGTTCTTTTAATATCGATCCGGAATCTATTACCTGGGCTACCAAAGGAGAAAAACCGAGAGGTAAGTTCTTTGTAGAGCATTTCATTAACAACAGCTGGGTTACCGTGAAAGAAGTTTCTGGTAAAGAATCCGGAATGCTAAACAACTATGAGATTAAGGCTGCTCATCATTCCAAGTTGAACAAATATAGAATAAAATATCTTGAAAGTGATGGTCAGGTGTTCTACTCTCAGGTTATAGAGTTTAATTCAGACCTGCCTGCAATCAGTTGGTATCCTAAGAGAATTACCGATAAAATCTATCTCTCCAGAGAGGCTGATTTTGAAGTACTGGATGCTTATGGCAACGTGGTGAGAAAAGGAGTTGGAAAAGAAATCAATATGGCAGATTTATCTGCGGGAGTTTATTACCTCAATGTGGACAATACCACCAATAAAGTTTTGAAAAAGTAATTTACTATTCATATAGTTTTAACAAAAGAGAGGCGATCTGAATAAGTCGCCTCTCTTTTTTGTTACAGATGGGAAAAGTAAAGCGAACGTTGGTTGGTGAGCGCTTTCTGATCTCTATGGAAAACCGGGGATTGTTTTGTTAGGGAACTAGTGCATTAATTAGGGGGGGGATGAAGAAAAGTCTATTCCTCTTGCTGTTGCTCCATTCTGCTATTCTGATGTTCCTAAAGGGATTTTAAGACTAAGGTTCATCGCTATAAGCGAAGAAAGAATGGCTACGTTAGAATTCAGGTTGTTCTGATTGTTGGGAATGGTTGTATAGAATGAATTCCGGTAAAAACTGTTGAGGGTTTCAGGGAAAGCTTTTGAGAGGTGTTTGGACTTAGAAAAGGAGTGGACAGGTTATTGGGAGGTCTGATTTCATTCAGAGAATTAAAAAAATAAAAAGAGGCTGTTTGCACAGCCTCTTTTTCGAAAGTTTATCTTAAGAATAACATTTCTCTGTATTTAACCAACGGCCAGTCTTCATCGTCAACCAATAGCTCTAATTTATCAACCGCATATCTGATTGTTTCGAAATGCTTTTTAACCTCGTTGCAGTACAGGATTGCTCTTTCTCTTGCATCTTCAACGTTGTTGGCTTTTTTCCTTGCTTCGGTCATCTCCTCAACTTCTGTCTGGATAGTACTGATGTGTTTGGAGATATCTTTGATAATTTCGATAACAGGCTTGGATTCTTTTTCAAGGCCCAGTTCTTTTAAGCCTTTTACGTTGGTAATCAGCTTGTTTTGGTAAGCAATTGCGGTGGGTATAATGTGGTTTAATGCAAGGTCCCCAATAACACGGCCTTCAATCTGGATTTTCTTAACATAATTTTCCAGCATGATTTCATGTCTGGCGTGAACTTCTCTTTCGTTCATTACACCATGTTTTTCGAAAACTCTGATAGCTTTTTCTGAAGAGAAGAAGTCTAAAGCTTCAGGAGTTGTTTTTACATTAGACAATCCTCTTTTTTCAGCTTCTTTAACCCACTCATCAGAGTAACCATTTGCTTCAAATCTGATCTTCTTAGAAGCTATGGTGTATTCTCTTAATACATTGATAATCGCAACTTCTTTTTTAGTTCCTTTTTTGATTTGCTTATCAACATCTTCTTTGAATTTGGTAAGCGTTTCTGCCACGATAGTGTTAAGAACAGTCATAGGAAGGGCACTGTTCTGACTTGAACCAACGGCTCTGAATTCAAATTTATTTCCTGTGAAAGCAAATGGAGAAGTTCTGTTTCTGTCAGTATTGTCCAAAAGGATTTCCGGAATTTTGTTAATTCCAAGTTTCATATAAACGTTATCTCCTTTGTCAATTCTAACGTTTCCATTTTTCTCCAGTTCATCAAGCATTTCGCTTAATGTTTGTCCCACGAATACAGACATAATTGCCGGAGGAGCCTCGTTTGCACCAAGTCTGTGGTCGTTACCCGCAGTTGCAATGGAAGATCTTAGCAAGTCTGCATAGTCATGAACAGCCTTAATAACGTTTACAAAGAATGTAAGGAAGATCAGATTTTCTTTTGGTTTGCTGGTTGGGCCCAAAAGGTTTTTGCCTGTGTTGGTACTTAAAGCCCAGTTGTTGTGCTTTCCACTTCCGTTAATACCTGCAAATGGTTTTTCATGGAAAAGGACTTTCAGGTTATGTCTTTCGGCCACTTTCTGCATCACGTCCATTAATAGCTGGTTGTGGTCGCAGGCAAGGTTACATTCTTCAAATGTAGGAGCTACCTCAAACTGGCTTGGAGCTACTTCGTTGTGACGGGTTCTTACAGGAAGACCAAGTTTCAGCGCCTCAATTTCAAAATCAACCATGAAGTTGTTTACTCTTGGAGGAATGGATCCAAAGTAATGGTCCTCAAGTTGTTGTCCTCTTGCAGGAGAATGGCCGAATACAGATCTTCCAGCCATAATTAAGTCCGGACGAGCCATGTATAAGGCTTTGTCGATAAGGAAATATTCCTGCTCTGCACCAAGAGTAGCAGTAACTTTGGTGATGTCTTTGTCAAAATAATCACATACTTCAACGGCAGCTTTGTCTATAGCAGCCAGAGATTTTAACAAAGGAGTTTTATAATCAAGAGCTTCCCCAGTGTAGGATACAAAGATGGTAGGGATACAAAGCGTATAGGTTCCGGATGAATTAGGCATTAAGAATGCCGGAGAAGAAGGATCCCAGGCGGTATAACCTCTGGCCTCAAATGTATTTCTGATACCGCCATTGGGGAATGACGATGCATCAGGCTCCTGCTGTACGAGTGCAGATCCTTTGAATTTTTCAATAGCCCTTCCATTTTCATCCGCTTCAAAGAAAGCATCATGTTTTTCAGCAGTTGCATCCGTTAAGGGTTGAAACCAGTGAGTATAGTGAGTAGCACCTTTTTCGATAGCCCAGGCTTTCATTGAAGCTGCTACAGCATCTGCAGTAGAACTGTCAATTTTTTCACCTTTTTCAATTGCAGTAATTACTTTTTTGAAGACAGCATTGGACAATGTCTGTCTCATAGCCTCAGTGCCATAAACATTTGTGCCGTAAAAGTCAGAATACTTAACAGAGGGTACTGTTACTTTTACAGTTTCCCTGTTTCCTACAGTTTCAAGCGCCTTAAATCGTAAATAAGCCATATTAGGTTAGTTGAATTTTGATTTCTGGGTCAAAAATATGAAATTTTTGTTATATGGTCCGGTTTTCAGGTTTTTTTTTATTGATTTGGTCTAAAAACAGGTTTTTTGTGGAAAACTCCATTAAAATTAAATGTATTTTTATGAAAAATGCCTGTTTTTGTGAAGTGTCTGTTTAAAATTGAGTCTCCCCAGATTATTAAAAAAATCCCAAAGCCTTAGTTTTTTGATATTTATTCGAAATCTTCTGTTAAATTATTAGATTGAATTATTTTATCCCCAACTTTGTACTCTAATATCAACTACTTACACTAAGATTAGAATTGTGAAAGCAAGAATTGAATACCTTTTCAGATATCTGTTTTTCTGGGTGGCTTTTTTCCTCGTAGCGAAGGTTTTGTTTTTAACATATCATTTTAAAACCTATTCGGAGTTTGGATGGATGAACAGTATGAAGGTGCTTCTGTATGGATTAAGGCTGGATCTTTCTATTTCGGCGTATTTTTCAGTTTTACCTTTTTTATTGGTAGCCGTTTCTGCTTTTTTTCAAAATTTTGGCCTTTTTAAGAAGATTATAAAGGTCTATACGATGGTTTTGGTAGTTATTGTGACGTTCCTCCATGTAATTGATCTGGAGCTTTTTTCTTTCTGGGGTTATCGCCTTGATGCTACGCCTTTGAAATATATTAATACGCCCGGAGAAATGCTGGCTTCGGCGGGGGCTTCTCCGGTAGGTCTTTTGATAGGTATTTTCACTCTGCTGGTACTTATTTCATTTTACCTGTTTCAATTTACCTTTAAGAAAGTGTCCACCAACCGGAAAAGTATCTGGGCGGTATTGCTGATACTTCCTTTGACAGCCTCTCTGATAATTCTAATAAGAGGAGGTCTACAGCTGGCACCTATTAATCAAAGTGCAGTTTATTTTTCTGCCAATAGTTTTTTAAACCAGGCAGCTGTAAACGTTCCCTGGAATCTTACCCATTCGCTTCTTGAGAAAACTTATAGTACCAAAAATCCTTTTGTGTTTTTAAGTAAGGAAGAAAGTGAGCGTATCGTGAATTCTTTATATAATAGTAAGGAGGGAACTTCACCTGTCAGAATTGTGAAGGAGGGGAAGAATAATATTATCCTTATTATCTGGGAAAGTTTTACGGCCAAAGCATTGAATGATGTAGAGGGGAAAGAGATTGTTCCCAGATTTAAAGAGTTGATTAAAGAAGGTGTTTACTTTGATAATATCTATGCCAGCGGAGACAGAAGTGAAAAAGGAATTATTGCCTTGTTGAGCGGTTACCCTGCGCAACCTACGACCTCGATTATTACTTTTCCCGGTAAGACAGCAAAGTTGTCCACATTGCCATTGCAATTTAAAAAGGATAACTATTCTACTTCTTTCTATTATGGAGGGGAGATGGAATTTGCGAATATAAAATCCTATCTTTTTCATTGCGGTTTTGAAAAGCTTACCGGAATCGAAGCCTTTGATAAGAAAGAACAAAATTCCAAATGGGGTGCACATGATGATGTGGTGCTAAAAAGGTTGCTGGATGATTCAAAATCCTTTAAAGAACCTTTTTTTACTACCTTATTTACACTTAGCAGTCATGAACCTTTTGAAATACCGATAGAGCCTTTGCTGTCGCCGGATACAAGGGAACGAATGTTTTTGAATTCGTTACATTATACAGATGCTAGTATAGGAGCTTTTATAGATGAAGCGCGGCAACAACCTTGGTGGGATAATACACTGATCATTATTACGGCCGACCATGGTCATGCCCTGCCGGGAAATGATATTGCTACCCACCATCCACTGGAATTTAAAATTCCGATGCTTTGGCTGGGTGGAGCTCTGGCACAAAAAGATACTGTAATCTCCCAGCTTGGCTCACAGACAGATTTGGCTAGTACACTACTAAACCAGTTTGATAAACCAACAGATGTCTTTCAGTTTAGCAGAGATCTGTTTTCTCCGTGTAAAACTCCCTTTGCTTATTATGCATTTAACAATGGATTTGGCTTAATAAACGACAGTTGCAAAGTGGTTTATGATAATGTTTCCAATCAGGTCGTGTATAAAGAAGGAATAACTGATAGTCAGAGTGTTATAAAAGGAAAGGCTTATTTACAGGTTTCTTTTCAGGATTATCTGAATAAATAAGTAAATTTGCAATATGAAAAAAGTAGCTTTTTATACCCTTGGCTGCAAATTAAACTTTTCCGAAACTTCCACCATCGGGAGGCTCTTTGAAAACAATGGATTTCAAAAGGTTGAGTTTCAGGAAAAGGCAGATGTATATGTTATCAATACATGTTCGGTTACCGAAAATGCAGATAAGAAATGCAAAAAGGTTGTAAAAGAAGCGCTTAAATATTCCCCGGATGCTTTTATCGCCGTTATAGGCTGTTATGCCCAACTAAAGCCTAAGGAAATTGCTGAGATACCAGGAGTAGATGCTGTTCTTGGGGCTGCTGAAAAATTTCGATTAATTGAACTGCTGGGCACTTTTGAGAAAAAGGATAAAAGTCAGATTTATGCCTCTGAAATAAATGAGGCTACTTCGTTTAATCAGGCTTATTCGTATGGAGACAGGACAAGAACTTTTTTAAAGGTTCAGGATGGGTGTGATTACTCCTGTTCATTCTGTACCATTCCGCTTGCCCGTGGCAATAGCAGAAGTGATACTGTTGAAAACATACTGGCCGGTGCACGCGAAATAGCTGCCACAGAGGTGAAAGAAGTGGTGCTTACCGGTGTGAATATCGGTGATTATGGAATTATAGATGGAAAGCGTGTCAATACTTTTTTTGATTTAATAAAGGAGCTGGATACCATTGAGGGAATTGAACGGTATAGAATATCCAGTATTGAACCTAACCTGCTTACCAATGATATAATAGAGTTCGTTGCACGATCGAAGAGATTTGCTCCGCATTTTCATATTCCTCTTCAATCCGGAAGTAACAAAATGCTTCGACTGATGAGAAGGAGGTATCAAAGAGAATTGTATAAGGAAAGAGTCGAAGCGATAAAAACGGTGATGCCGGATTGTTGTATAGGGGTAGATGTTATCGTAGGGTTTAACGGGGAAACACATGACGACTTCCTCGATACCTACAATTTTCTCAATGAGCTGGATGTATCCTACCTGCACGTATTTACTTACAGCGAGCGTGCCAATACCCATGCGATGAAGATGCCGGGTAAAGTGCCGATGAACGAAAGAAATGAACGTTCCAAAATGCTGAGAAACCTTTCGGAAAAGAAGAGACGTAAGTTTTACGAAGACCAGTTATCTAAAACCAAGACTGTTCTTTTTGAAGCGGATGAGGAAAACGGAATGATGTTTGGATTTACCGAAAACTACGTCAAAGTCACTGCTAAGTACGATCCTGTCCTGGTAAATGAAATGAAAAAAATACGGCTTACGGCCATCAACAGTGAAGGCCTTGTAGAAATTGAAGAAGCAGAGACAGAACAATTGACCCATTAATAATAAAAAGCTGAAGCCTCCCTTCAGCTTTTATTTTTTATCCCTGTTCTGCAATTTTCGGTTTCTTCCAGCTATAAGCCCTTCTTGTAATCATTTTTTGTAGGGGCTCTTCTATGAGTTTGTACACAGCTATTGAAATTAAAGTCACGGAAATCAATATAAGAGTATTGTCTGTGTTAAAAAACTCATATAACAGAACCTGTAGAAAGCCCATATGTAACAGATAAAATGCATAAGAGCTTTTTCCGAGTAACTGGAATAAGTCGGTTTCCAGCAATCTCCTGATTAGAGAATCCTCGGTTAATATCCCCCAAAAGGAGACAGCAATAGCTATTGGCAGCGCCCAGATATGCACAAGTGTTTTTGCCAGATATACATCATGAAGGTGAGATAAGAGAAGCAGCGTTAGTGCAACTCCACTAATCCCCATAACAGTGTAAATTGGAAAGGTAAAGGAAGTTGTTCCCTTCTTTTGATTTTTATAAAGATGAAAGAGCTTTATGCCGATATAAAACTCCATTATTCTTCCCGGAAATGTGACGTTCAGGGTAAATTTAAAAGAAGAGAAAAATCCAAAGAAGTTTAGCTCACTGCAGATTAAGGTTAGTACAAGCCCGAAAACAAAAAGCAGGAAGCACTGAAGGAAAAGACTGACTCTGGTTCTTAATAAAAAGAAAACAGGTGCACAGATGCACAGAGGTAAAAACATTCTTCAACTGTCAGAGACCAGGACTGGGGGAGACCGGTATTTTTAAACAGATCAAAAAAGCCTTTCAGAAAGGATATGTTTAGTAGGTAAAGAATAAAGGAATTGTATTCACTGGGGCTGGTGTTCCGGGGAAGGGGAAAAAAATCCAGCCAGAAAATCACAAATGTTATTGTGGTTAGTAGAAAGTAAATAGGGTAAATTCTGGCAAAGCGCTTTAGCAGATATTGTTTTAACCAGGTACTGTTTGCCTCTACCGAATCTTCATATCTTGCAGCAATCAGAAATCCGCTTAACACAAAAAAGACAGGTACTCCTGCATTAAACTGGTCAAAGAAGCTGAAGATACTATTGCCAAATTTTTCTGGTATAAATGGATTGAAGTGGAATATATATACCATAAAAGCTGCAACAGCTCTGGTACCTGTCAATGCTGGAAAGTATTTTGGGTCTGGCATTAACGTGCAATTAACGACTAGTGTACGAACGAGGAGTTTGTGATAGATACGTTTGTAACGATTAAATTTATACAAACTGAAGTTAAACCTTTCGGATTTTTTTAAAAAATCATCCTGTGGCAACTAAATAATTTTTTAAAAATAGTATATTGTTGTTGAAATACAATTGATTAACGTCTTTAACTATTATGAACATTCCACAGAATTATCTTCCGGTTATGCCTTACCTCATCTTAAACGAAGCAAAGGCATTTTTGAATTTTGCCAAAACCGTTTTTGATGCAAAAGAACAGTTGATTGTTCCGGGAGAAAATGAAATTATTCAGCATGGAGAATTAAAGATTGACGATGCCGTCATCATGTTTGCGCAGGCAGGAGAAACCTGGTCAGAAAAGACGGCAGGTATGTATATCTATGTGAAGAACGTCAATAGTGTATATCAAAAAGCGTTGGAAAATGGAGCTGTCTCCTTAATGCCTCCGGAAAAAAAAGAATATGGGTATTCCGGAGGGTTTGAAGATCCTTTTGGAAATCACTGGTGGATTGTGGAAGGATAAGCCAGACGGAAGTGTTTTGAAAGCTTCTTTTGGAAAGTTTTTGGTGATGTTGTATGTAACTTGTTATATTTAAGGAGAATAATGTTTATGGAATATCATTTTTAATTCAACCATACTTTTGATTCTTGGCAAAGAAAGTTAAAATACCATTAAAAGAAGATTCCCGGCCCAACTCCACGCAATATGGGTACATAGGGAATGTCAGGAATCAGTATGGATACAGTCCTGCCGATGTTGACTTTTATGACGATAAAGACATTTATGAAAAGAAAGATCACAGGCAGGCACAGGTTACAGATGCGTCTCATGAAGAGAAATTATACAGGCTGCTGTTCAGGATCTCTCAAAAGCTGAAAGAAGAGGAGGAGAAAGCTTCGAAATCCTCCTCAGGTAAATCGGAGGTTAAAGTAAAGCAGAAACCTGTAGCTTCGGATCCAGATCCAACATCAGCCTCCCGACCTGATTCAAAAACCTCTTCCGAGACAGTTACCAGAGAGTCGGTTGTTCCCATTTCTGCATTAAGTACGGAAAAAGCTTCTGCTGAAGAAGCAAAGGAAAGCAGTTCCCAGGAGGAAGAGCATACGGTAAGCAGGCATGATCGGGAAGAAGGTCCGCAAGCATCAGCTGAAGTTGTCACTTCGAAAGAAACGGTTCCTGCTAAGGTTTCCGATGAAAAGTCCGTGGTACCTCAGGAAACTCTTCCCACCAAAAGCGTGTCTGAGGAAAAGACAGAACCTATCGAAGCAGCTTTGCCTTCGACAAGTGTTTCTCCTTCTTCCAATGCAAATGGTTCGGATCCTTTGGTAAAAGATCCCGCACAGAATGGGCCTGCAAAGGTACAGAGTAAACAAACTAAAGGAGCAGTTGAGCATAAGGATGAGTCAACGCCGGTATCTGGAGAATCTGAAAAGAAAGCTGATAAGGGAGCAGGCAGTGGGGGAAGAATTATTGAGATGGCCGATGTCTCTCTGGATGGTGGACCGGAAAGGTTGGAAGAGGAAAATGCTACTCTTAACAAAAAAGAAAAAGCCCATCTGGAAACCCATTCCAAAGCCAAAGCAACGTTGGCAGGAACCAAAATAGGAGGGCTAAGTACCAATCAGAAAAAGAAAGAGGATGCAGCTACCAAGCTGGATAAAACCACAGATGCGGTAGTTGAACAACCTTCTGAGAAAGAAGCAGAGGTTAATGCAGGGCAGGTAGGAAAAGTGGATGAAGCTGAAACGCCTGAAGTAAATAAAGAAGATGCTAAGTCTACCCTCCATCAGGCGCTACAGGCCTCGCTACCGAAGACGGTAGAAGATGTGGATAAATTCAAAGGCAAACGGGTAGCATCTAAAATAGGAGATAAGGTTAAGGAGGCTATCGATGCCAAAGCAGGAGAAATCACAGGAACCTTCGAAGTACTGGATAAAACACCCCAGCCGGATGAACCTCGCAAATCCATTCCTTTCGAGGACATAGAACAGGCTCCTGTTACACCTGATATCAATGCAGGTAACAACCTTATACCGAAAGTAGAGGAATCGTCAATAGATCTTAACTCTTACTTAACAGAGTCGGACAATCTTCTGAAAAAAGAAGGGATTAAGCAGGAACACCTGGATCTTGTGGATTCCGGTGATCTCTTTGAAGCAAGGAAGATTCAGGATACAATAGAGACGAAAGCCAAGGAAGAACCTGGTAATCTGCGAGCTGAAGAAAAGGAGCTGCACAGCAAAAATGAAGTGGAACTTCAAAAGAAAGAAGCAGAAGAGAAAGGCAGGATGCAGAAGGAACGTGAAGCTGGTCTGGGCAGCGCACGAGGGAGTCAGGTAAGTACCAAAGGAAGTCTTGAAGATAAGAAAAAAGAGGTAACCGATCATATCAATAAAATCTATGAAGATGTAAACAAACAGGTTCAGGATAAATTAACCAAACTTAAAACCGATTCTCTTGCAGCCTTTGACAGAGAAGAGGCGGCTGCTTCTGCTGCCTTTGAGAACAATGTTAACACCAAAATGGAGAAGTTCAAAGATGAACGGTATTCAGGTTTGGGTGGCAAGTACAATAAGGTGCGGGACTGGTTCCTTGGCATAGATGATCTCCCGCAGGTTAAGCAGATTTTTGAAGAGGAGAAAGCAATATATGTTAACAGAATTGACAATGCGATTTCCAAAATAATCAACGATAGTCAAAAGGTTATTGATGAGTGTAAAACATTAATTGGAAATGCCAGGAAAGAGATAGAAGAGTATGTAAAAGGCCTTAGTCCTGCGCTTCAGAAAATAGGGGAAGAAGCAGAGAAAGAGATAAAGAAAAAACTTGATGAACTTGACGAAAAAGTAAATAAAGCTGCGGAGGAGCTTAAAGAAGAACTTGCCAAAAAGCGGGCAGAAGCCATAGCCAATATAGAAAAGAAGATTGAACAGATGAAAGAGGAAATGTCTGGTTTCCTTTCAAAGATGGGCGATCTTCTGGTTGATGCAGCACTTAAATTTTTTAAATGGGCCCTTGAAACGGCAGGCCACAGTGTCGATGAGATCATGGGTATTATCAACAAGGGTAAAGCGGTTCTTACAGCTATAGTAAGTGATCCGGTACAGTTCCTTAAAAATCTAGCTGCGGCTGTTGGCGGAGGTGTAAAGAACTTTGGAGCAAATATCATGAAGCACCTTGGCGAAGGCTTTATGAACTGGCTTACCGGGCAGCTTAACTCCCTGCCTATTCAGTTACCTGAAAAATTCGACCTTAAAGGAATTGTCTCTTTGACGCTTCAGGTCTTAGGACTTACATATGCGAGCCTTAGGAGCAAGCTTAGTAATAAGGTTGGAGAAGACAAAGTGCAGATGGCAGAGACGGGTGTCGAACTGATGATGGAAGTGAAAGATAAAGGCCCGATTGCCATGTACGACATGATGGCCGGCAAAGCCGACTCCATTAAAAACGAATTTGTAGAAGGAGCTAAAGAATGGGCGATCACTAACCTTATTAAGCAGGGGCTTATCAGGCTTGCAACCATGATTAATCCGGCAGGAGCGATTGTTCAGGCAGTATTGGGAATATACAACGGTATCATTTTCCTGGTAAACAACTGGGACAGAATTTTAGCCTTTGTAAATTCTGTCTTTGACTCTATAGCATCCATTGCCAGTGGCGCAATAGCTCAGGCATCTGCCTTTGTGGAGAAGACAATGGCTCAAACCATTCCATTGATCCTTGATTTCATTGCTCAGCAACTCAACCTTAGTGGTATTGCGGAAAGAATTACCAAAATCATTCACAGGATAAGGAAACCGATAGATCATGTGATTGATAAGGTAATTGACTGGATTACCAAGAAAGTAAAGAAACTGGCTGAAAAGGTATTTGGTAAAGATAAAAAAGGTAAAAAAGATAAAATTGATAAACAAGATAAAGATAAGGAAAACAGCGAGCACTACGATGAACTAGACTGGTGGGATAATAAGAGCAACTTTGAAGCTGCAGATCACGGAAGACATACCTTATATTATAAGGGAGAAGGCCCGAATGCGCAACTATACCTTCGAAGCAACGAAGCTTTATTTAAAGCTCAACTGGCTCATGCCAGATCAACTACCGATCCAAGCGACCATGAGAATCTTAAAAACATTGGACTTGCTGAAAGTTATTATGATTCTAATGTTAAACCCGTGGAAGAAAAACTGCGTGATATGCAGCAGAAAGGTAGAAGCTTAAGAAATGATGAAAAGATAAAAGAAAACGAAAAGCAAGTTCAGGTATTGGATCAACAACATAATGCCGCATTTAATGGACTAAAAGATCATCTTGCAAAGATTAAGTTTAAAGACGACGAAACTCCTACATCCGTTAGAACCAATGTAATAAATGGAGGAGTTGATTCTTTAGGCCGAGCTACAAAAGTTTCAGCTTATCCTTTAACATGGATTGCAGGTAATACAGTTGGTAGTGCTCCCTCTCAAGATCCTGTGGGCTGGGAGCATGCAACGTCAGGAGAACGCGATGGAATATATATCAGAGGACACTTGCTCAACGACAACATTCATGGACCAGGATTAAGATGGAACCTAACTCCTATTACAAGAACAATGAACGGAACCATGGAAGCTCAGGCAGAAACTCATGGTAAAAAAGTTCTTGAAGAAAAATCAAAAATTATGTTTTATGAAGCTAAAGTGGATGCATATTACGATGGTACTGTTAATGAAAATGACAAGTATTTCCCTATATCATTGACTGTTACATGGGGAGAACTGAAAGGACCTGATGGAAAGTATGATGAAAAGGGCTCTAAAGTTAACGTTCAACAACGTACATTTTCACAAGGAAGGCCAGCAATGCCTTTTAACATAAATGACCTTGGGGAAACGCTACTCGTAAGTAAATTGGGTCTTGATCCCAAATTTGCAAATATTGTAAATGAAAACCGAAAGTTGAAGGGTAGTTACTCAAGTTTAAGAAACTTTATGGAGAGGATGTATGATCTGGTAAATGAGAAAAATGAAAAAATTATAGATGAGGGTACAAAGCACGTCGAAGTTCAAAATACTCAGCCTAAGCCAACAATAATATTTATTTAAAAAACTCATGGATATTCTTTCTCAAAAATTCACTACGCTTTTAGATGAACTCAATAATAATCCTTCAATAAAAGTAGAAGGAAATAACTTCTCAGACAGCATTCGAAAGAGACCTGACAAAATTTATGAATGGGAGTTTCAATCGGCTTTAAAACAGAATATAAAGATTCCGCAGGAAGACAAAAAGTTTCTGGAAGTAGCCACAGCGCAGCTTGATTGGACCAATGCAGTTGGTGATTTTAATGAATTTATTTACGGTGGTTTCCAAATGTTGGGTTATTCAGAAGTTTTATATACTCCTTCTTTTTTTTGGGACAGGTATGATAATAAGGAATCTAAAGAAAATCTTTCCAAATTAGGGGCTTTTCATAAATCAGGACATGGAGATGACGGCACATTTGGATGTTTTTTTAGAGAGGGTAACTATCCATTTCCTATTTATTTTTATGATAACGGTGTTTCTTTTAAACTGGACCTAAGTCTTGATCAGTACTATGAAGAAATGCTACGCCACAAAGCGGTGATGTTATGGCAATACTTTTACATCAGTCCTCAGGAAATAATTGAAAAGTTAAGCACAAGAGATTGTAAAATCTGGATTGCACCTTTTAGAGAAGTTAAAGGAACAAGGGTTGATGGAGTTATCGAATTCATCTCAAAAGTCATAAGACTTTTTCCAAATCTCTTTCCTGAATTGGATATGGAGTTTTATGAAAACAAAAAACAAGAACTTATTAAAGCTTATAATGATTCTAAAAAATAATTTGAACTCAGCTAAATCCTCAATTCAAAATAGTGGGGTTGCAGCTGAATTATATTTAGGCTGGATTCATGAGCTAACACAGACAAGACATTTAATGAAATCTGAGACGGCAATAGAGGTAATTAGTAAGCAACTTGCCAATTTAGATAATGTAATTCAAAAAGGAGAGATAAATTGGGAATTCAACAAGAGCAGTGGTATGTTAAAGGGAAAAAAGCGATATAAGATTGTGAATTTACTATTACAAGTGACCTAAAGAGTATTTAGTTTACAGGGGACAAATGCATTATTTTTTTAGAGCCTGTAAATAATTTTTGTGTATCTGTGATATTGAGATGTATCATATCTCAGGTTCTGGATATAAGGAAGCACTAAATCTTGTGACTACCTCAGATCTTTATAACAGAGAGGTTATGATGTCTGCAGAAAATAACATTAAGAGCGATTTAAGAGATGTGGAAGAAGATGTAAAAGCCTCCAATTCGGATGATTACATTTCTTTTGATATGACTGTAACAGCCAGGTATCATGAGCTGGTTGGAAATGACCTTGTGAATGCACTGAAAAAAACAAATGGAGGGATGGAGAAAAAAGATGTTGATGGTGTCTATGAATTGTTTAAGAAAAGCTCGCAGCCAAAATTATGTGAGGGCGTAACTTACAAGGTCGATGCTATTTACCTGAATGGGAGAACTAAAATCGCAAACACTGTAAAACCTCAGAGTATTGGACCAGATTTAACATTAAAGGGAATAGTAATAAGTAGTTGATGGAAAATGTAAAAAAAATTCTTAGTGATTTTTTTGAGGCAGAAAGCAAGGCTTTAGACGCAACACTTAAACCGAACTTAAATGTTGCACGCCAAGAGGCTGATAAAATGTATGCATATTGTATTAAAGAATTGTATGATCAAATGGACGTAGTACCTCCTTTGGCTCCTTTTACAACAGCCGAATATGAAGATTTTAAAAGTTTTCCTCCGGCAAATAAGCGTCAATTGTTTAAAATAAGTCATTACAATAATCCTAAATACACGGACCTTTTTATTGCATATGTTTCCAAGATTGATCCTAAACCAAACCGTCTTAAAATAGGAAATGCTTTATTTGTTGCCCCTATCAACGATGAACTTAAAATTGTAAGGTCTTTCTTTTTTGGAGGTGACAATGAAGTCCCTGTTTGGAATCCTTCTTCAGGAGACAGAGATGTATCTTTCGATACTGCAGGTAAATTGATTGAAATTGAAAGAGTACAGGAACCCCAAAATGATCCATATTCAATAGAAGAATATAAGAAAGACAGATAGTAAAAAAAGGCAATAAAAAACAATGATGGTGAGATTCCTCTATTTAATTAATTTTATTAGTCCATGTATGAAAATGAAATTGATATAAATCTTGTTGCGCCTTTATTTTACGTTTCAGACAGGATGGCAATGATCGAGTACTATGAAAATCTGGGCTTATACTACGAAAATAATTCCGGAGTTTCAATGTACGATGGGTTTAACTTATGCTTTAAACAGGCAGAAGCAGAGCAAGAGTCACTACCCAATGAAAGGTTGTACGGAGCAATGTCAGTTGATGTCATTGCTTATATGCGTGGAATAGAGTTATTCTATGAAGAGTATAAAAGAGCCGGGGTTATTATTTATCAGCCTTTGATATTTAATAAGGCTAATCGTAAAGAGTTTCTGATCAAAGATCCGGGAGGATATACAACTAAATTCATACAGCCAGTAAATGATAGTAATAAACGTAAAATTTTCTATTCAGGTAAAGTATTCTACGTTACCAACGTAAAGCAGACATTAAAATATTATGAAAGCATCGGATTCAGCTGTGAATATGATTCAGGTCTTGCTTATAGGGATAAAATTATTATATTCTTTTATGAAGTACCTAAGCTGGGCAGTTCTGTTATTGAAACTCCAGATTTAATTAATATCTACGTCGGTGTGGAATTTGGACTGGAAACACTATATAATGAATTAAAAAATAATAATGCTTTATTTGTCTTTCATTTAAGAAAAAACAATGAAGGTAAAAATGAATTTTGCATTAAAGATCCTGATGACCATAAAATATTGTTCATAGATTTTTAAATACATTTTGGAGTAATATATGGGGAATTATTGCCTACATTGTAGCCTTTCCCTAATTCCGGGCCATTCAATGAAAAGGTTTGGAAAAGTTTAAAGAAACGTGAGAAATTGGAATTCCTTTTATAACGGGCATGTAACTCTTACCTTATTTAGTAATGAGTCGTCCAGTCTCTATCTATGAGATTAATTAAAGATAACAACTCTAGCACTGTCTCCAGTTATTTTTAGGGCTTTATCTGGTCAAATTGATTGTTCTACCTTAGAAGTGATTTTGGGTAAAGTTAGGGATGGAAATGCTTTTTACAATCCAAATTTTTCCTCAAGGAATTAAATTTTTTTTGAACTAAAAATGCTATAGCTGCATTTGAAAGTTTATAGAGTCATTTTACCTAATTTGATCTTTGGCATATTCCTAAGGTGAAGGAAAAGATACCAGCAGCATTGAAAGATAGCTAACCGGGAACTTGTGGATTGGAAACAAAAACTTTCAATTATGTTATTGAACCTTATTGAAAAGATTGATTTGGTACTTTACTTGATTATTCCGGACTAAATTGAGCCACCTATTCCGGACTAAATTGAGCCACTAATTCCGGTCCAAACTGAGCCAGTTTTAATTGTCAAAAATTGGTT